>Ga0209403_10005468_pt1 | contig 13267 bp, 12 predicted proteins | sample ArcticOcean_MG_C_8_FD_187440 | JGI IMG/M metagenome (GOLD analysis project Ga0209403, IMG submission 187440) | Marine microbial communities from western Arctic Ocean - ArcticOcean_MG_CB11_86 (SPAdes) (version 2) | ecosystem: Environmental > Aquatic > Marine > Oceanic | place: Arctic Ocean... | reverse complement strand
TGTGTTAGAACCTAATTGCACTTGAGCTATTTCCTTTTCAGCTATATCAGCAATTAGAAGCATTGGATCAGGATCTATTAAAGAAGCGCATATGCCGCCAAGGTTAAGGTAATCACCTGAATCAACGTTTACTGTTTCCAGGTAGCCAGAGAAGGGAGCAACAATCTTAGGATATGCCTCTCTACCAGCTATGTAGAGCTGGCATAATAAGTCTCCTTTTTGGACGAAGTCTCCTTGTTTTACAGGTATAGAGGTTACTCTGCCGCCTATTTCAGCTCTGACTTTTACGAATTTATCTGCTTCGGTAAAACCACTGGCTTTAATGAAGGGAGATTTTTGAACGGCTTCACTCTTTAAAACAGTAACCGAGGCAAGCGTATCAAGTTTTGATTCGCTTTGTGGACTAATATCTTCCTCAACCATAAGGCCTGAGGTCATCCAGATCACAAGAAAGATTGCTGTTATGACTGCGGTTTTATAAGTTTGCTTTATTTTCATGCTTTTTAGGTGTTATACCTAACTATAACACTAAAGTACTTAACAAACTACTTAGATTTTATGTTTTTCTTTAAGTTTCTTAAAGTGATTCCTTCTTTCTTCTTGGCTTGAAGGCTGAATGGTACTGCCATGGGTCTTAATATTGCTGGTTAGTTCTGTTTTCCAGCTAGCTTCAATTCTTTTATCAAGCTCACCTGCATTTTGAGTTCCAGATAGCTTTTGCTCTCTTTGTGCTTGGTATTTTACGTGCTGAAGAAATTTACTGTTCCATGAATTATGAGATTGACCCGTTTCTTTCCAGTACAAAATAAATTCACTAATAGTCGTGTCTGCAAACTCTTTAGTAATTCCTGTAAGAGATAAGACATCGTAGAAATCATCATTGGGAAGCCAGTTTTGGCTTATTGGAGCAGGCAATTCAGTATTTTCTACAATATTTTGTGTTCTTGCCCACTGTCTTCTTATGTGAGAAATAAATTTACTGCTCCATATGTCAGATAGTTCATTTCTTTCACTCCAATAGAGAATAAATTCTGGGATCTCTTTTTCAATAAAATCGTTTCTAACACCGGCATTTATAAGAATGTCATAGGCTTCTTCATCAGGAAGCCAGTCGTTAGATATTGGTTTTCTTTTATTCTGTTTATGTGTTGTTATTTCTTGTTCGCGCCACTTCTTGATTACGTAACGAAGGAATTTAACCCCCCAAGAATGGTGTCGTTCGCTTTTTTCTAAACTTAGGTGTTTAAATTCATCTACATAAGATAATGCAAATTCATCAGGAATTCCGTATTCACCGATTTGCTGTAACAGTTCAGGCTCTGGCAGCCAATTGTCTTCGAGCTCAGCGGATTGTCTTATTTTTAGTTCTGCATAAGAGGCCTCTTCTAAGTTTTCTTGTTGAACCAAATAAAATGAATTACCAGAGAGTTTAATGATGCCTTTAGCTGAAAGACTGGTAAGAGTTTCAGAAAGTTTATTTTCTTTCCAAAAGGGAGTTTCAGGTAGAAGATCTTGTATAGTAAAAGAATCTTTTTTATAAGTTTTGTATCTAATATTTAATATCTCTAAGAGAACAGCTTCATTGAGACCAATGGTTTTTGCTGCGTCTTTTGAAATAACTAAATTATCTTTACTCATAGAATACCTAGATAAAGGAGATTAAGTTATCAAGACTAACTTCTCAAGAAGAAGTTATTAAATTTGAGCATTTAACTTCTTTTTTGAACTGACTCAGCTAATTGATTTAAGCAAATGAGTGTGTCTTCCCAGTTAATACAGGCATCAGTAATGCTTTTGCCATAGATCAGGTTGGTTTTGTCTTTAGCCGATTGATTGCCTTCTACGATATTAGACTCGATCATAACGCCTGTGATTCTGTGTTCTCCAGAGGCTATCTGATTTGAAATATCAGAACAAACCTCAAGTTGTTTTTTATGTTGTTTGCTACTGTTGCCGTGACTCATATCAACCATAATTGTTTCTAATAAGTTAGATTTCTTAAGTACTTCAGACACCAATTCTATATCTTCTGACTTGTAATTAGGTGTCGTGCCGCCTCGCAAAATAACATGGCAATCTTTATTGCCAGAGGAGGAGAAAATAGCCGCTTTACCTTCTTTTGTAACAGAAAGGAACTTGTGCGGGTTTAGGGCTGAAGCTATAGCATCAGCTGCCACCTGTACACTTCCGTTGGTACTATTTTTAAATCCTACTGGGCAGGATAGCCCTGAAGCTAATTCTCGATGAACTTGGCTTTCTGTTGTTCTTGCACCAATTGCACCCCATGATATTAAATCAGCAGTATATTGCGGGGTTATTACGTCTAGGAATTCTGTTCCTGCACACACGCCCATATTAGTTAGATCTCTTAATAGCTGTCTCGCAGTGGCTAGCCCTTTATCTATATTGAATGAGCTATCAAGGTCAGGGTCGTTGATTAGCCCTTTCCAGCCAACAGTTGTTCTGGGTTTTTCAAAATAGACCCTCATAACAATTTGTAGTTGGTCTTTAAAAAGTTCCGATTGTTCTAATAGTCTTCCCGCGTAATCTTTTGCAGCAGAAGTGTCGTGTATGGAGCAAGGCCCCACTACAACTATAAGTTTCTTGTCTTCTTGAGAAAGGATTTTTGAAATATTTTGTCTAGAATTAAATACTAATTCTGCAGCTTCTTCAGAGATGGGTTGGTCTTCAATAAGACTGCTTGCAGTTATTACCTCCTGCCTATCAGATATTCTTTGATCGCTAGTCTTACGTTGCATGACTTAATATTCTTAAAATTGAAAAAGTATTCTACCTATATATTACTTAGATTGAAGCTTAACGAGTGTTAATATAACTTTATTCTTAAATTTATATAATCTTTTAACTATTGTAATTCCCTGACCAAGCTAGAAGCATAGATGACAAAAAACTCAATTAAGATAGGAATAGTTCAAGAAAACCCTATTGTTGGCGATATATCAGGCAATACTGAACTTGCAGTTAGAGTTATTCATAAATTGAAAAAGGATAACCCCGATATCATTCTTTTTACTGAAATGTTTCTGACAGGCTATCCGCCTGAAGATCTTTTACTACGAGATGACTTACTTGATTCCATTGATGATGCCATAGAAGAATTGTCGTATGTATCTAAGAATACTCATCTTGTTATAGGTTACCCAAGAAAAAAAGGCAATAATCTCTTCAATACTGCCGGAGTAATTTTTGAAGGAGAACTAACACTGGAGTATTTTAAGCAAGAACTACCTAATTACCGTGTTTTTGATGAAAAAAGGTACTTTTCACCTGGGAAAGGTCCTGGGGTATTTGAAGTTAAAGGAAGAAAGATAGCGCTAACAGTTTGTGAAGATATATGGCATACCAAGGCCATAAGACAAGCTTCTAGACGGGGAGCGGACCTTGTTTTAAATCTTAATGCATCTCCATTCCACAGAAACAAGGGCAAAGAAAGAAAAGAATTATTAGGAAACCATGCCGATAAATTCCAATTACCCATTGTTTATGCTAATCAAGTAGGCGGACAAGATGAATTAGTTTTTGATGGAGCATCAATGGTCGTTTGTCCTAACTCAGGACTTAGAGTTCAATTGGATAGCTTTAAAGTTGATAAAAGAGTTGTGGAGTTTTCAGTTAATTCTAAAGGACTTTTAGAAACTAAAAATACCAAAACTGAAAATAGAAAAGATTTAGAAGATGTCTACGATGCTCTGGTTTTAGGTGCAAGAGACTACATTAAAAAGAATGGATTCCCTGGAGCTATCATAGGATCTTCAGGGGGAATTGATTCAGCACTGACAGCAGCTATTGTTGCAGATGCCTTAGGACCGGATAACGTGAAAACTTACATGATGCCTTATAAGTATACTGCTGATATGAGTGTGGAGGACGCTCAAGAATTAGCTCATAATCTGGGGGTTGAACATCACATCATTGATATAGAGAATATCTTTGATGCTTTCTATGCCTCTCTTCAAGAAGAATTCTCTGGAAAGGAATTTGACAAAACAGAGGAGAATTTACAATCAAGATGCAGGGGGGTTTTATTAATGGCAATGTCAAATAAAACTGGATCTTTGGTCATGACAACAGGTAATAAAAGTGAAACAGCCGTTGGTTATTCAACGCTTTATGGAGATACGGCAGGTGGTTTTGCAGTTTTAAAAGATGTCCCAAAAACATTAGTTTATGAGCTTGCAAACTATCGTAATTTACTTTCTAAAGCTATTCCTCAAAGGATAATTGATAGACCACCTTCTGCTGAACTCGCACCTGATCAAAAAGACACTGATAGCCTTCCTGATTACGATATATTAGACGCCATTATTGAGTTGTATGTTGAGGGAGATAAGAGTCGCAAAGAAATCGTTCAGCAAGGGTTTGATGAAGAGGTAGTTAGAAGGATTATCAGATTAATTGATTCTAGCGAGTACAAAAGGCGCCAAGGCCCTCTAGGCGTAAAAATCACGGAGAGAGGTTTCGGTAAAGATAGAAGATATCCTATAACTAATAGGTATTCTCAATAATCTGAAATAGTGTGTTTTGTGCCTAATTAGTTATAATTTACAACCAATACGATAAGTATTGGAATAATGGTTGATACTAAAACCACATCTTCTTTAAAAGAGACTATAACCAAAACTCCTCACCAAGAGGAAATGATCTTAGCGACTGTGCAAGGGAAACGGGTCACAACTCTTCCCGAAGATTTATATGTTCCTCCTAATGCCCTTGAGATATTACTGGATACCTTTGCAGGACCATTAGATTTCTTACTCTATTTAATCCGTAAGCAAAATATAGATATTTTGGATATAGATGTTGCAAAAATCTCTGAACAGTACACTTCTTATATAGATTTAATGGATGCTCTACAGATAGAGTTAGCAGGTGATTATTTGGTTATGGCCGCTTATCTAGCTGAATTAAAATCAAGGATGTTATTACCCCGACCTGAAGAACAAAAAGATGAAGAAGACCCCAGAGCTGAATTAATTAGAAGACTGCAAGAATACCAGAGGTTTAAAAGTGCAGCTGAGAAAATAGATACAATACCTAGGATTGATAGAGATTTTTACGCAGCTCAAGCTCAATTACCTGAGTTTGCCTTAGAAACTCCTCATGCTGAAGTTCCTTTAGAAGATTTGTCATTTGCTTTGGCAGAAGTAATGAGAAGAGTTCAGCAATCTCAAACCCATTTCATTAACTTTGAAGAGCTTTCAACTCGAGAAAGAATGACCCAGATTTTGGAAAGGATGCGCAAGGAATCTTTTATAGAATTTACATCTTTATTTAATAAAGAAGAGGGGAAGATAGGTGTTGTGGTAACATTCTTAGCAATTCTGGAGTTACTCAAAGATTCGTTAATAGAGATTGTCCAGTCAGAACAATTTGGACTTATACACATTAAAGGCATAGAGGAGACCCACTAATGGAACATAAACTTACTCAAGTCATAGAAGCTGTTCTTTTATCTGCTTCGAGACCACTTGATGTGAAAGAAATTGAAATAGTCTTTCCGGAAAACGAAAGACCAACAAGAGAAGAAATCCGTCAAGCCCTTAAAGATATTGATGAGCAGTGTATAGATAGAGGCGTACAGTTAAAAAAAGTATCCACAGGCTATAGGCTGCAAGTAAGGCAGACCTTGTCCAGTTATGTTGCTAAGTTGTGGGAGGAAAGGCCCCAGAGATTCACAAAAGCAACCCTAGAAACATTAGCACTGATTGCTTATAGGCAACCAATTACAAGAGGTGAGATTGAAGAAATTAGAGGAGTTACTATTGGCACTCAATTAATGAGGAGTCTTATGGAGCGAGGGTGGGTAAAAATAGTGGGTCAAAGAGATGTCCCAGGGAGACCATCACTTTATGCAACTACTAAAGAGTTTCTTGACTATTTTGGCCTTCAACACCTAAGGGAATTACCAGATTTACCAGAATTACCTGATTTACAATCTTTAGACATGGAATTGCCTTTAGAAACTGACCCTTCTTCATCAGAAAAAGATGAAGTACCGGTCCAGTCATTAAATTAAATTAATAAAAACCCTTAAATGAAAGTCAGGGTGCATAAAATTCTTTCTCAGAGGGGTTTTGGTTCACGAAGAGGCATTGAGGTTTTAATTCGTGAAGGTCGACTTCTAGTAAATGGTGTTAAAGCTGAAATAGGTCAAATGGTTTCTGAAAAAGATCGTTTCAAGATAGACGGCAAAGACTTGCCTTACTCATCGAAAGCTCAGGTAGATACACGTGTCCTGATGTATAACAAAAAAATAGGCGAGATTTCTACCAGGAATGATCCAGAAGGCAGACCAACCATATTTAGCAGGTTGCCATCTATAAAATCAGGAAGGTGGGTTTCTGTTGGTAGATTAGACATTAATACTTCGGGATTAATGATGTTCACTAATAATGGTGAATTAGCAAATAACTTGATGCATCCTTCTTCTTCTATAGAACGTGAATATGTAGCGAGGATTCAAGGCCGAGTTTCGAAGAGGATGCTTGATAATCTAGTAGAAGGCGTAGAGCTGGAGGATGGGTTAGCTCGTTTTACAGATGTACAAGAAGGAAGAAAAGGAAAAACGAATCAATGGTTTGCAATGGTTATTATGGAGGGCAGGACTCGAGAAGTTAGGCGTTTATGGGAAAGCCAAGGGTTAAAAGTTTCCAGATTAAAGCGAGTTCGATATGGTACATTCTTTTTACCAGCTAGTTTGCGTCAAGGAGCCTGGAAAGAACTTTCTAAAAGTGAAGTTAAAGCTATTGAGCATCTATCGAATTCCCACTAAAACCTATGCTTTTAGAGCTCATAAGATATAGATAGGCATTCAAGATTTCTTTTGCTTCCTTGTTTTCTTTAGGATTTTCAGCTGGATAGGCCTGTTCTCGTATTTTTGTTCTAACAGCCCCTGGATTTATTGAGTTTACCCTGATGTTTGAAGTGTTCTCAAGCTCATCAGATAAGATTTGTCCAAGGCTTTCAATTGCAAATTTAGAAAGAGAATAAGCCCCCCAATAAGCTTTACCAACTCTTCCCACACCAGAAGAAGTAAAGATTATCGAACCTTCTTTCGAAATTCTTAAAGCGGGTAAAAGAGATTTAGTTAGGAGAAAAGTGGCATGAACATTTATATCAAAAACTTTTTTCCATACTTCAAATTTATAACTTTCGATGGGGGATTTATCACCCAAGATACTTGCGTTGTTTAAAAGACCATCCAGTCTTCCAAATTCTTCAATCACAACATTATTTATTTGTTGAAGCTCTTTTTCATTAGTAGTTTCTAAGTCTAATCGATGCAAAATAGGCGGTCTAAGATTTCGAGCTTCAAATTCTTCATAAGTTTCCTCAAGGTGGTCAGAATTTTTTCCCAGTAAGATAATCTCAGCTCCATGTTCGGCAAACGTTATCGCTGCCGCTTTTCCTATTCCAGATCCACCTCCGGTGACTAAAATTACCTTGCCCTTCAATTCATTTTTTGAAGCTTTAAAATCTTTAGCTGAAAACATGAAGATCTTAAGAAATAATTTCTAGGATTTTAATTGGTGAATCAACAATATAATCTGCTTTCCAGTCACTCGCATCTTCCTCTAATGGAACATACCCATAAGCTGCAGCTACTGTTTTCATTCCAGCAGCTTTTCCAGCAATTATATCGATGGAATGGTCACCAATATAGATGCCTTCTTCAGGCGAGGTGTTGGTTGTTTTACAAGCTAATACCAAACCATCAGGAGATGGTTTTCTCTTACCAGTATCATCAGGACATATTAAAAAAGCAGGTTTATAGGCTCCAAGAGTTGCTTCCACTATATCGTCCGCAAAAAACTTTGGTTTATTTGTAACAATACCCCAACATATGTTTTGTTTGTTCAATGAGTCTAAGACCAGATCAATACCTTTAAAAATGGATGTATTTTCTATAGAACATTCTTTATAAATATCTAGCAGCTCTAGCCTGAATGATTCCAAATTTCTGCTTGGCACAGACAGGCCATCCTCTATTGATTCTTCTTCCAACCCCTTATTGTTGTCTATACTCATGGCGTAGCTTGCTAAGCTGTTTGCTCCCTCAGATACTCTGCTTCTTACTTCATTAAAGTCAGCCTTTTCTATTCCATATCTTTCTCTAAGAGTATTGACCGCAAGAAAAAAGTCTTGTGCCGTATCTAGGAGAGTGCCATCTAGATCAAAGGCTACTAGCTTAATCATTGGTAATTTTAACTGTATGCATCATGTAGTTAACTTGAACGTCTTTACTTAACCAATAATGATCAGTTATTGGGTTATAGCTTAATCCAATGGTGTTTTCTAAAGAAAGATTTGAAGATCTTATCCAAGAAGCTAGTTCAGAGGGTTTAATAAATTTTGAGTAGTCATGCGTACCTTTGGGGAGCAAATTTAAAACATACTCAGCCCCTATAACTGCAAAAAGATAGGACCTTGGGTTTCTATTAATGGTTGAAAAGAAAACATGACCGGTTGCTTTTAAAAGATCTGAGCAGTTCTTAACAATCAGAGAGGGTTCAGGTACATGCTCTAACAATTCTAGACAAGTCACTACGTCAAAATCTTTGTGTACTCCCTGATCGATTAATTCTTCGATTGTGGTTTGAATATAATTGACTTTGCTATTAACTTTAAAGCCATGTGCTTTAGCTACTCCTATGGTGTTTTCTGAAGCATCGATAGCAACTACTTCAGCACCTAAATTACTCATGGCTTCTGATAGTAATCCTCCACCACAACCTACATCAAGTACCTTTAAGCCCTTAATGCCACATTTATTCTTAATGTAATCCAGCCTCAAAGGGTTTATCTGGTGCAGAGGTTTGAAGTCGCCAGTTTCATCCCACCACTCCTCGGCAATATTATCAAATTTTTTAACCTCTTCTTGATCTACATTTTTCATGCTCTTTATGTCATTTTAATTTAAACTACGCCGATTAATTCCAAATTTCCAAAATAATAATTAAAGATGCAAATATTCTTTCCAAGAGAAGAAGGTACAGAAATTCGCGCAACCATTTTACCTGAAGTTGCAAAAAAGTTTACCGATTTAGGTATCGAAGTTGTTGTTGAGACGGAAATTGGTTCAAACATATTCTTGCCTGACGAGTCTTATCAACAAGCAGGCGCAATAATATCCACTGATCGTTCTAAGTCTTTATCTGAAGCAGATATAGTTTGTAGAATTAATAAGCCAAAGTTAGAAGAAATATCTATTCTTAAGAGAAATTCTATTCATGTTAGTTTTCTTGATCCTTTTAATGAAAAAGAATTGGTAAATGAATTTGCAAAAGCCGGTATTAGTGCTATCAGCATGGAGTTAGTGCCTAGAATTACTAGGGCACAGAAAATGGATGCTTTGAGTTCACAAGCTAATTTAGCAGGTTATTCGGCTGTTATAGCAGCCTCAAAGACTCTGACTAAATCATTTCCTATGATGATGACGGCGGCTGGCACTATTTCACCAAGCAGAGTGTTTGTTATTGGAGTAGGGGTAGCAGGTTTACAAGCCATAGCTACTGCTAAACGTCTAGGGGCTAGAGTAGAAGCTTTTGATACAAGACCTGTAGTAGAGGAACAGGTGAGGTCTTTAGGTGCTAAATTTGTACAAATTGATATAGGTAAAACTGAAGAGACCGCTCAAGGGTATGCCAAAGAACTGACGCCAGATCAAATAAAAATGCAACAAGAAGGAATGAAAAAAATCTGCGGCCAATCCGATGTGGTTATAACTACGGCACAAGTTTTTGGTAGACCTGCACCCAGGATAGTTACTTCTGAAATGGTTGAAGCCATGAAGCCGGGTAGCGTTATAGTAGATATGGCAGTATCTTCAGGTGGTAACGTTGAAGGTTCTGTAGAAGACGAATACGTGCTTCATGAAGGCGTTACTATTATAGGTATGTCAAACCTTCCAGGAGAAGTGGCGATGGATGCATCGCAAGTTTATGGGTCTAATTTATTCAATATGATCGAAGAATATTGGGATGTTGAAATTAAAGAATTTAAATTTGATTTGTCGGATGAAATTCTCAACGGTTGCGTAATTACTAATGATGGAGAAGTTATTAACTCAATGGTTAAAGAAAGGATGTAACTTATGGAAGGACAAATTTTATTATTGTTTATATTGGTATTGGCTATCTTTTTAGGAATTGAGTTAATTACCAAAGTACCTTCTACATTGCACACTCCATTAATGTCAGGAGCGAATGCAATTTCAGGAATAACTCTCGTCGGAGCTCTTTTATCTTCCGGCTCTGGTGAAACCATTACGACTATTCTTGGAACAGCAGCAGTTTTTTTTGCAACCATTAATGTTATTGGTGGTTACCTCGTAACTAACAGAATGCTTGGCATGTTTAAGAAAAAGTAATAAAGATGGATTTATTTAATAATTTCGACACAGCTCTTCTGGTGAATGTAGCTTACATTGCTGCTTCAATTCTTTTTATAGTTGGACTGAAGATGCTCGGGTCTCCAGACACTGCAAGAAGAGGTAATCTTTTGTCTTCAACAGGAATGCTCCTTGCAGTTCTGGTAACACTTGCTGACCAAAGTATCATTGATTTTACATGGATAATAGTTGGATTAATCTCAGGAGGGATAATAGGTTATTTTGCTGCAACAAAAGTTCAAATGACTTCTATGCCTGAAATGGTTGCTATTTTTAACGGTTTTGGTGGTATTGCTAGTTTACTGGTGGGCTCCGCCGAGTTTGTTAGGGAATCAGATTATTTATTCCCTATCTATTTAACCGTCCTAATTGGCGGCTTAACATTTACTGGGAGTTTGATAGCGTATGGAAAGTTATCTGAAATAATTGGAGGACGTCCAACTCTCTATAAAGGTCAACAAATAGTAAATAGCGTACTTTTACTTTTGATAGCTGCAATTGGCATAGAGATGATCTTCTTACAGGATGTGTTCACTGCCAATCAGACGCTATTGATACTTTGTGGGCTAGCAATGATTTTAGGAGTCCTTTTTGTCATTCCTATTGGCGGTGCTGATATGCCGGTAGTTATAGCGTTGTTAAATAGTTTTTCAGGCTTAGCCGCTTGTGCCGCAGGTTTTGTAATAGAAAATAATGTCTTGATAGTCGCAGGAGCCTTAGTAGGAGCAAGCGGTCTTATTCTTACCAATATCATGTGTAAAGCTATGAATAGATCTTTAGCTAATGTTTTGTTTAGTGGATTTGGATCTGTGACGGAAGATACCTCTTCAAGTTCCGTTGAGCAGGGAGAAGTTAAGCCTATAAATAGTTCTGACGCTTATTTAATATTAGAAGCAGCTAGTTCTGTGTTAATAGTGCCTGGTTATGGAATGGCAGTAGCTCAAGCACAGCATGCGGTTAGAGAGTTAGGTGAGCTCCTCGAATCAAATGGTGCTGAAGTTAAGTATGCCATTCATCCTGTTGCAGGACGTATGCCAGGTCATATGAATGTATTGTTGGCTGAAGCAAATGTTTCTTATGATGTTTTAGTAGAGCCTGAAGATGTTAATCCTGTAATGGAGGCTATTGATGTTTGCATGGTTATAGGTGCTAACGATGTAGTTAATCCGGATGCTAGAGAAAATGAAGACAGCCCCATTTACGGAATGCCTATAATAGAGGTTGATAATTCTAAGACTGTTTTTATTCTTAAACGGTCGATGGCCTCTGGTTTTGCCGGCATTCAAAATCCGTTATTTTTTAGACAAAATAGTAGAATGTTATTTGGAGATGCAAAGGAAACAGTCTCGGCACTGGTTGCTGAATTTAAGGCCTAAATTCCTCTTTTTTTCTTCCTTTTTCACAGGTTTTTTATACTGAATTATGTTAAAATTCAGTTGAACTTGAGACCTCTAAAAAAATTAAAAAAAACATTAATATTAGTACTTTATAACTTCTAAAAATTAGTTATGAAGTGCCTACTAATTGGATAAAAAATGGGTGAAATTGCAGCAAAAGAAATAGTACCAGTTAACATCGAGCATGAACTAAGAAAGTCTTATCTAGACTATGCTATGAGTGTAATAGTTGGCAGGGCCTTGCCGGATGCAAGAGATGGGTTAAAGCCTGTTCATAGAAGATGTCTTTATGCAATGCATGTTCTTGGTAATGAATGGAATAAAGCGCATAAGAAATCAGCAAGGGTTGTTGGAGATGTTATAGGTAAATACCATCCTCATGGAGATAGTGCGGCTTACGAAACAATTGTAAGGATGGCGCAGTGGTGGAGCTTGCGATACCCCCTTGTAGATGGCCAAGGTAATTTTGGTTCCATGGATGGAGATGGTGCTGCTGCCCAGCGATACACGGAAGTCAGAATGGCAAAGATTACTCAAGAGTTACTGGCTGACTTAGAAAAAGACACAGTTGATTTCGTAGAAAATTACGACGGCAGCGAAACTATGCCAGAAGTTTTTCCCTCAAGGCTTCCTAATTTACTGATTAATGGTTCTTCGGGAATAGCCGTAGGCATGGCTACTAACATGCCTCCTCATAATCTTAATGAAACCCTGCTTGCCTGTTTAGCATTCATTGAAGACCCAGATATTTCAGTAACTGATTTAGCAGAAGTTATGCCAGGACCTGATTTTCCAACAGGAGGCATAATAAATGGTAGAGCCGGTATTATCAGTGCTTATGAAACAGGAAGAGGAAGAGTAAAAATTAGAGCTAAAACGCACTTTGAAGATGAAGACATAGATAAAGCGAAGATAATTATTACAGAGATGCCTTATCAGGTTAATAAAGCTCGATTAATTGAAAAGATAGCTGAACTTACTAGAAATAAGAAGATAGAAGGGATCCGAGATATAAGGGATGAATCAGACAAAGACGGAATCCGTGTAGTAGTAGAACTAAAATCTGGTCATATTCCTGATGTCTTGTTAAACAATTTGTTTGCTCAAACACAAATGCAGACTGTTTTCGGTATAAATAATGTTGCTCTTGTAGAAGGAGAACCAAAGACTCTAAATTTAAAAACAATGCTTTCCGTATTCTTTAACCACAGGAAAGAAGTTGTTTCTAGAAGAACCTTCTTTGAATTAAAGAAAGCTAAAGAAAGAGGGCATATCTTAGAGGGATTAACAATTGCTTTATCCAATATAGACGCGATGATCGCAATGATTAAGAAGTCAAAAGATGGAGCTGAAGCAAAGTCTAAGTTGCTTGGTAAGAAATGGAAACCGGGCAATATTACTGCAATGCTCAAAAAGGCAGGACCTGATGCCTGTAGGCCTGAAGGAGCAGATGATAGCA
>Ga0209403_10005466_pt1 | contig 13269 bp, 14 predicted proteins | sample ArcticOcean_MG_C_8_FD_187440 | JGI IMG/M metagenome (GOLD analysis project Ga0209403, IMG submission 187440) | Marine microbial communities from western Arctic Ocean - ArcticOcean_MG_CB11_86 (SPAdes) (version 2) | ecosystem: Environmental > Aquatic > Marine > Oceanic | place: Arctic Ocean... | reverse complement strand
CAATACTGCAAGTACGCCGCTTAATATAATCAACAAGATGAACCTGATACTCCTTTAGATCAGCCCACTCTTTGTTCCAATTGCATGACGACGGACAATTCAGCACCAATTATTGGAGCAATATTACCAAAAGGGTTCTTGGTGTCATCAAGGATGACAGGCATTAGCTTACGTGCGAAAAGGACATCTAATGCTTCCTGACCACACCACGCATATTCTTTCGCCGTTGACATCTCTTGAAGGTCTTCAAACCGCCCAATACGGCTTTCCAGTTCCTCCGAACTTGGCGTGTATATATGATTTGCCACTTGTCTCCCTCCTTCTGGTTAGCATTAATTAAAAATTTTAAGGCAAAAGGTTCTTATTAAGCAATCCCTTCCGGGTTTATTTGGGGTGGTACGCTTGCGGGGTTTCTTCGGCATGGGCTAATATGGCCACCTTGTATCAAGGGGAGGTTAAACATGTATGCATCTTATATTGAAATGCAGCTCAAGCCGGGAAAGATGGCAGAGGCAATCAAAATGACCAAGCAAATGGAAGCGGATTTAGGGCAAATGGGCATGAAACAATTTATCATCGTCGACAAGGGTGACGATAGCTCCACGCTGGTCGCACTTTATAATACTGCGGAAGATCAGGAAGCAGCTGGGCCGAAGGCGGCAGAACTTCTTGGTCGATTAGCGGTCTTTATGGCCGGGCCACCCGAGAGAAAGCAAGTAGAAGTTCCCATAAACTTCATTTTTTAGTGTGCGCCGGTCGATGCATGACATCGATATTCGCCAAGAGATTATCGATCGGGTGCTCGCCCCGACGTAACCGCTATCACCTGTTCGACTCACTCGATCTCCAGCCGACGGCGTTCGTAATTATAGACGTGCAGAACACATTCTGCGAACCGGGCGCCCCAACCGAAGTACCGGTGGCGCGCGATATCTGCTCCAACATCAATCGGCTGAACGAAGAACTCCGGCAAGCTTTGTGCCAAGGTCATTTGGATCACCAGCGCCAATACGACTGACGCTGAACGCAGCGACTGGGACTGCTTCTACAATAATTTTGTGGCCGAAAAGATACGCACACGCACCCAAAAAAGCATGAAGCCCGGTTTCTATTCAATAACACGGAAAATAGTCCATTTTACAATCGTCGTGATTACAATCTCCTATTATCTTTTTTCGTTTTGTTCGACTGTGTTAATTAATTTTGTTTACCTATCGACGAGTGAAAACGGAGTTTTAAAAATCTTTCACTTGGTTATTAGTCGTTTTGATATATTAGTTTGAATGTATTAATTGGCCGTTATGGTGTAGGAAAATTGCGGGGACGATATGTATTTTGACGTAAGATTATGGGGATACACAAAGGGGGTTCGATTGCGCATATTTGGCGCGGTCGCGATAGGTATCCTAGCGGTCCTTTTTGGCATCGCCCGTTTAGCCTTGCTCGGCTGGCTTATCGCCCTGGTCTTCCAAGGAACGCCTCTCGATCAACTTTTCCTCCCCGTCGTTGGTATAGCTGCTGTGATGGTCGTGCGTGGCGGTCTCGAGTATTTCCGTACTATGGTGGCGCACAATACGGCGGCCAAGGTACAGTTGCATCTCCGAACCGTTATTTTTGACAAAGTTACGGAACTTGGCCCATCCCATTTTGGATTGGAGCGCACGGGCGATGGGATCCTGGCGATGGTCGACGGCGTAGAGCAGCTGGAAATCTATTTTGGGCAATATCTCCCACAGCTCATCGTTTCGGCGGTTACGCCACTACTTATCTTCGGTGTCGTAGCGTTCCTGGATCTTCCCGTGGCATTGGTTATGCTTGCTGCCGCCTTAATAACGCTGATCGCGCCGCAGATATTCCATGTATGGGACAAGAACAATAGTCTAGGGCGGTCCCGCGCCTACAAGGCTTTTGCGGCCGAATTCCTAGATTCCGTTCAAGGTCTCGCAACCTTGAAGGCGTTCGGCCAGAGCGTTCCGCGCGCTCAGACCCTGAAGCAAAAGGCTGACGATCTTTTTAAATCTACCATGTGGGTATTGGCAACCAACTCACTCGCCCGCGGTATAACGGATACCGGTATTGCGGTTGGAGCAGCTGCGACGCTGGCACTCGGCGCATTCCGTGTGGTTGACGGTAGCATGGACCTCGCCGTTCTGATCATAATCCTGATGCTGGGTGTTGAGGTCTTCCGTCCGCTCCGTGATATGCGATCTTTGATGCATAACGGGATGGTCGCACAGGCTTCCGCGCAGACGATCTTCCATCTTCTCGATGCGGAGGCAACTGTAACCGAGAGCACGAATGCTACTCCAGCCGGCGCTCTGTCGCCAACCGTAACTTTTGAGAACGTAAGGTTCGCCTATCCTGGCGGACGCCGTGCCGCCCATGAAGACTTAGACTTCGAGGTCAAAGCTGGTGAGCGAGTGGGGTTTGTGGGATCGAGCGGTGTCGGCAAAACTTCCATCGTGCGGTTACTGCTGCGTTTTTATGATCCGGATAAGGGAGCTATAAAAATCGGGGGACGCGATCTCCGCGATCTTACCTTCGACGACATTCGTTGCCAGATAGCTGTCGTAAATCAGGACACTTACCTCTTTCACGGTTCGGTCGAGGACAACCTCCGGGTCGGAAAACCAGATGCGACAGACGATGAAATAAAAGCCGCCTGCCGAGCAGCGAATGCTCAAGAGTTCGTCGAGAAGCTTCCCAACGGCTACGCCACAGTGATTGGAGAACGTGGTATTCGATTATCCGGTGGCCAGCGCCAACGCATCGCAATCGCGCGGGCGATCCTGCGTGATGCGCCAATCCTAGTTTTGGATGAAGCCCTATCCGCTGTCGACGCGGAGAACGAGGCGGTTATCCAGGACGCCCTCGACCGTTTGATGGAAGGACGAACGACGCTCATCTTCGCCCATCGTCTTTCTAGTGTCATTGCCTCGGACCGCATTCTTGTTTTGGACAAAGGGAAGATTACGGAAACAGGAACCCACAACGACTTGATGCTTCGGCGCGGCATCTACCATCGTTTGATGGCAGCACAAGCCGAGGAACGTGCCGAAGGTGAATTGGAGATCGATGGTGGCGGTGGTTTGCAAACATATGCGGGAGATGCGCCGACTTATAGTGAAGAGGCGCAGTTCGCCGCGACTGACGCCATCGTAAGAGCTGAAGGGCTTGGTTGGACCGGGGCGACGCGCGAATTGATGAAGCATATTTTACCGTACAAGGGGAAACTCGCGCTCACTTTTGGTTTTGGCGTAACGCGAGTGATTGCGTTTATTGGCATTGGTGCCGTTAGCGCATTGGCTGTTAGGGCCGTGAAGACGGGTGAGCCATTTATAGATCTGCTATTTCTTTTGGCAGCCCTGGCACCGGTTGCGGGCATCTTCCATTGGTTCGAATCGTGGATTGCCCACGACATGGCTTTCCGCCTTCTAGCGGAGATGCGGGTTGCGCTATTCGAGAAGCTCGATCAGCTTGCTCCGGCCTATATGGTACGCCGGCGTACCGGCGACATGGTGGCGATGGCTACGCACGATGTAGAAACCGTCGAATATTTCTTTGCGCACACGGTTGCGCCAGCCTTCGTTGCGGTACTCGTCCCAAGCTTAGTCTTCGGTGTACTGATCTATTTTGGTTGGGAACTAGCGGTGGCCTTAGCGCCGTTCCTTGGACTGGTCGCACTCAGTCCCTTCATGATGCGGAAACGGGTCGATGAGTTGGGCTCCCGGGCACGGGAGGCCCTTGGCGAGTTGAACGCCCATGCGGTCGATACGATCCAGGGACTTGTCGAAATTGTTGCCTTCCAGCGGGCGCCTGAACGTCGCGCTGAGCTAATCGCTCGAACTAAGAACCATCATACCGTTCGCCTGCCGTTCTTCCGTGATCTTACTATACAGACTACTCTGCTTGATGTTGCGACGGGACTCGGCGGGCTGGCCGTTGTCTTCACGGGGGCGGAAATGGTCGCCACCGAACAACTTGAAAGCGGCGTCTTACCATTATTAACCTTACTTTCCATGGCTGCATTTTTGCCGATATCAGAGATCTCTAATGTTGGGCGACAACTGGCTGACACGCTCGGCTCCACCCGCCGGCTCTACGCAGTCGACAATGAAACTGTACCGGTGACGGATGGTAAGGGTGTACCGGTACCGGAAGGTGCCCCGGGCGGATTGCCGGTGACATTGGACGCCGTCGACTTCCAATATGAGGGGGGGAATCGCCGAGCGTTGCATGGTACCAGTCTCGTGGTACCCGCGGGCAAAACAGTGGCCTTAGTCGGATCTTCCGGCGCGGGTAAAACAACAATCGCACATTTGCTGATGCGATTTTGGGACCCAGAAAACGGTGTTATACGCCTTGGCAGCCATGACCTGCGCGATTACGCTCTCGATGATTTGCGCCGCAAGCTGGCTCTTGTAGCACAGGACACTCACCTTTTTAACGATACGCTCCGGGCCAATATATTGATCGCGAATCCAGAAGCTGGTGAGGTGGCCTTGACGCAGGCGCTCGACCGAGCCTCCTTGGGTGATTTCATCGCGGCTCTACCGGATGGTTTGGAGACTAAAGTCGGGGAACGCGGTACGCGCCTTTCGGGCGGTCAACGCCAGCGGTTAGCTATCGCACGTGCTTTCCTCAAGGACGCACCGGTGCTAATTCTCGACGAAGCTACGTCGCACCTGGACGCGGTGAATGAACAGGCTATCCGTAAAGCTCTGGAGGAGTTGATGGCTGATCGCACAACCATCATCATCGCGCACCGCCTATCGACTATACGAAATGCCGACATGATCGTGGCACTCAACGAAGGTCGGGTAATGGAATCGGGCACTCACGAAGAGTTGCTCGCGAAGGGTGGTCTCTATGCGCAACTCGTTGCCCATCAACTGACTGGCGCTGGTAGCCAAACCGCGGCGGGGTATGGCTAGGTGATGAAATCATTTTTTTCAAGCTAGAGATATAATCCGTGGCCTCTTGAGGCTTTGAAAAACACCCGATAAAGCTGTTTACCGTAATGGGGTTGCGATATCGAAGCCCCTGCCGCAATAAGATCAAGGTAGAAGAGTGGTTAATTATTCGTCATTTAAGATTTCTCGAATCATTTTAAAATCAATCGTAAAAATTGTCTTAGCATCTTATTTCCTAGCGGCTGGCCTCTATGGTTTCTCAGTCAGTGTGATAGGAGCAGAAACGGGTATCGCCCGCTGCAACGCGCCGGATCCAGTTTGTTCGGCGAGCGCCAGCGTATTTCGAATTTCCTCATTCGATCCGATCGGAAGCGCAGTAATGATCGGACCTGAGGTTTTAATAACCAACCGCCATGTGATCGCAGATCATACAAAAGCCACGGTTTATTTACCGAATGGTCGCATTCTACAGGCTTCAGTGGTTCCAACCAGTTATTCTGGGGATTTGGTGCTCCTAAAGGTCAAAGATCTAGGCAGTCTCAAAGCACTGGAAACCAGCACACCACACCAAAACTCAAAATTATTTTCAATCGGCACAGAAATCCACACTAAACAAGTTCGAGTGTATTCCCCAGGTCGAGTAATATTGCTGCCAGCTGAAGGGAGACCACTTGCCCGTTTGCATCATTCTGCAAATAGCCGGCCCGGCAATAGCGGAGGGGCCTTGGTTGACATTTATGGACGGCTCGTCGGAATTGTTACTTCCGGTGGTGATGGATTTTATGAAGCCATCCCAGCAACCGAATTTCAATCTCTTCGACTTCTCAGCGGACCACAGTATGAAGAAGAGAGCCGAGTAATCGGAATGGCTTATAGACGATGCACCAATGCGCTGGAAATGAGTAGATTAGGACTAAAGAGCAATCAGAATTCATCGGAGACAAATCTCATTGAGGACTGTGCAAAGAGTCGAAACCGGCAACTCTTTGATCTTGCGGGCCAGACGCTTGGGCGTGCAGGTCAAGTCGATGACGCAATTGCTATGTTTGAGCGTTCTCTTACTCAAGATCCGCATGCCATCAATTCGCGAATAGGGTTAATTGTAACCCTGCATCTTGCACGTCAATATGGAAAGGCCGTTCCTCACCTGAAAAAATTAATCAAATTGTTTCCTGCTAATTTGCGAATTCTACAACTGTCCATTCAGGCGGGAAAATTGAGCAAAAATTTGAACCTCGCACGTGGAGCACTTGAACTCCTGGAACAGCACTATCCACGCCTTGCGCCGAACTTTAAGCGTTTTCTTGAAGATATTCCAAGACAATAAACGTAAGGTACTAACACCCTCGCTTGTTGTTCAGGAACTGAAAAACGCGATCTTTAGATATAGCACGTAGGAGCTACACGAAGTACCCCTTCACCCAAAGAGAAAGTCAGTAATAAGGTTTACGTTAATCAATCTGAAGGTAACTTTTTTCGTCCAGAGTGTTATTACATCAAAGGCATCGGTTTTCGGAGTAGGCCAGAGAGTGCGTTACCTGTGATGGCAAGGAGTAACACGCCGCCGCCAAGCAAGGTGTATCCTCCAATTGTCTCACCAAGAAAAAGCCAGACCCAGAAAGGTCCAAAAACTACTTCAGTCATCGAGAGCAGAGCCAATTCTGCTGACGGTATAACCTTTGAGCCCAAGGTATAGAGGATCAACCCGGCACCAACCTGGAAGATACCCATAGCCACCGCAATCCCGATGTCGCGTGCCGGAATATTAAAACCATAACCTTTAATCTGGCAAAGGATACCGGCGGTAATGATGGCGAAAAATCCAGCTAGGAAAACAGCGGGCATCATGTCTTCTAACTTTTGCCAACGTAGAGAAATAGTAAAGGCCGCAAAGCCCAGTGCCTAAATGAAGGCAGCAACGTTTCCGATAATCCGCCCTAATGAAACTCCTTCCCAGACCATAATGATAATACCTACCAAGGCGCCCACCATGGATCCCCACGTAGCCTTCCCGACGTCTTCACCAAGGACTACCCAACCTAGAACCGCGGCAAAGAAAGGAGCAGCGGCAAACAAAAACATAGCATTAGCAACCGTGGTTGTCTGGATGGCTAAGATACCACCTGAAAAAGCAAATACTAGCGAAATGCCACCAAAGATTCCGGCTAAGCCTGCGTTGTGGATAACGGGAAGGGGATTACCACGAGCCCGCAACGTCATCACTAACAATAATAATGGCGTTAGCGCTAAGGAACGAAAAAATAGTATTTGCCATACATTGGCTATTTCAATGTGGCGGACCCCCAAACCGATGGTCGACCAGCAGATGCCAGCCGCTAGTACGAGCACCACACCGCTCTGGTAGGTAAGGTGAGTAGAGGGCATTAAAGGTTTGACCGGCTCTCGAAATATTTTTGGCTATAAGACTTCTAAAATCATTAAGTAGATACACCTACCGACAATTGTTTGCACGTTTCGTTTGTCCGTGATTTCTCACCGGATAATAAAGCCGTTGGTTAATTACCCTTCGATGGTTTAGGTTTCTGGTTGGTTGTCCCCTGGAAAAACCCATGCGAGAAATTCTTTTAACCCTAACCATATTCGCGATTTCGGCGTGTGGACTATTTGATTATTCACATAATCCAGCGCAGCCAGATCCAACTCCTAAAAATTGGAAAGAGAGTGCAAAGGCTGAATGTAAAAAAGGAGGGTATGAGAAAGACCCAAATGCTTCATATCCCGATAAACCGGAACTTTCGGTTGAAGAAGCCAATTTCCAATTTTGTGTAGATCAAAAAGTAAGGGAGCTTAAGAAAGAATGGCAAGCCAAACGTGATAAAAATCGCAAATTGCTACCGAACATTGGGTTTAATTTTGGTTTGGTCTTTGGCCTTTAACGTATTTTAAGAATTTTCATTGGTAAATTCCTATTCGGTGATCTAGATTTATTATTTGATGCAATGCTCTTTATTTTCAGCTACAAGCATCGATGAAATTATTGCCAAAGAAGACGGTAACGTTGATTTGTAACACACGTCAGGTAAAATTGATGTTGGTATAGGTGAGCACTTTGATATTGTTTTCAGAGCTTATTTTTACTCCATTGATTGTATGATAATGGGCTAAATTGCGTGGCTATGATAGCCAGCATGGCCTTATGGCGGTACCCATATTGTTATATTGAATAATACAGTTAAAGAGCCACCGGAGAGCTTAAAAGGAAAAGTTGAAATATAATCTGGTGATTTTCTTAAGCTGGGCGGAAAACTTGAGAATGATGGTTTCCATCACGCTTATATAGATGGAGGGACAACTATAAGAGCCTTTTTGAACCTAAAATTAATCAACGAAATAACGTGGACACAAGTGCCATTCCTTCTTGACGAAGGTAAGCCGTTATTTGGTAAAACCAATTGCGACATTCTGATAGAGGATGCAATTAATACGGCTTAACCTAATGATTTTGTGTAAACCACTTACAAAGTTAGCTATTCGTACAATAAGCCCGAACTGACTTAATTTAGCGAAACAAGTACTTGATATGAGAGTTGAAGTATCGGAATAGTCGGCACATCCGGCTGGAGATCTTGGTGCCGAAATTCATGGGGCGTATAGAAAATGATAAGGCAGTGTAGAACCCCGGAACGGCGGGAATTTCTAACTGGAATTACCGCAATATCGGCGGTTACGATCGCCAGTTCCGCGCTGCAAAATCAGGCTTTGGCTAGGGTCCTAAGCACACCTGCGCAGACCGAAGGACCATTCTATCCCGTTCGCAAACCTCCCGACCAAGACGCCGATCTCACTATGGTCGGCAACAATGGTAAGCGCGCTGCTGGGGACCTCCTTCTCGTTCAAGGACGGGTTCTTACGCCCAACGACAGCCCTGTTGCCAATGCTTTGGTCGAAATCTGGCAAACGAACGCTTGGGGGCGCTATCAGGACCACCGTGATCGCTCAGATGTGCCGTGGGACCCAAATTTTCAGGGCTACGGCCACGTCACTACAGATTCTAACGGTGCATATGCATTCCGCACCATCAGGCCAGCCGGATACGGACAGGGCTATTTCCGCCGAACACCGCATATTCACTTCCGTATATCAGGGCGGGATTTTGACCGACTCACTACCCAGATGTATTTTACTGGCGAACCAGAAAACGCCAATGACCGCCCGTTAAACAGGATCTCTGATTCAGCTAAACGTCAACGCCTAATTGTCGACCTGCAACCGGACCAAGAACAGGAGACGCGAATGTGGCGCGGGCTCTTCAATATCGTGCTGGGGGACAATTTCCCCTAACTCTCACTCTCCACTGGACGCTTAGTTGCTTCACTCACTATTTCTTGGAGAACTGTCGGCGACCGGACCACACAGATGCTTAACAAGTACTCAATCGGGGTCCGGCACCAGTAAGATGCCAAGCAAGTTCAGGACATCTGGGCAACTAAAAAGCTCCATTCCGCATTTAAGCCAGAACAATCTATCCAGACACTACATGGTGATTATTCGAGATTGAAACTACCGATTTCTCAGAAAAAAGCTCGATGTATTAGGATTGGCCCTTAAAGAATGTTTTATGACCCCGTTGGAACAAAATCTGCTAACAAGATATTTTTAATTTAACGCAGAGAAAGGGGGACCAGAAAATGGCGGTGATCGAACATCCGGTACCATACGAGTACGATGGAGAAACCTTTGAAGGTATGCTGGTCTTTAGTGATAGCATCACGGAACAACGCCCAGCAATTTTTATGCAGCCTGACTGGCTCGGCGTCTGTTCTCATACCACGGGAATGGCTGCCGAAGCGGCAGAGACAGACTACGTCGTCCTGCTGGCCGACATGTTTGGCAAGAATTATGGCGGGATGGACAAATCCAATCAAGAACTGGGTAAGGTCGCCCGCTCTAACCGGGCGGATATCGACTTCATCTTGGGCTGCGGCAAGGTCGCAGACGATACCCTCACTGCCGAGGCCGATAGGCTGGGACTAATCGATATATCGAGAAAAGGCGCGGTCGGATATTGCATGGGTGGCGGCTACCTGCTTGAACAAATTCGGAACGGTAGCGATTTCCAAGGCACAGTAGTCATCCACGTCACCCTGCCAATCACGGTGGCGCCAAACCGGCAAAACCGGATCTCCGGACGGTTCCTCGCAATCCATGGGTCCAACGACATCGTGACACCCAAACCGCTAATCGACGCACTGGAAGACGAAATGTCGGCGCACGGCGTGGATTGGCAGGTAATGATGTTCGGGGATGCGCCACATGGATTTTGCGTACATGACGCAAACGACAATCTACAGCGCTACGACGAAAAGCTTTGCAAACAGACCTATCGATTAATGCGGGACTTCTTCAGCGACATCTTTTAAGAGCCGATCAGCATTCTTGATCGTCTAATTGAAAAATAAACCATCTAAGCTGCAAAGCTCAAACGCTAGTGTTTAGATCAAATCAAAGAGGGAGGTAAAAAATTTGATCTAGTATAAAACAGTTCAGATACCATTGCGTGGTTGGCCAGTCGTACTCCACGCCTCGTAAGAGCTTTCTGCATAGGCCCAAAACCACCGAGCAAGCCTGGCAAACAGGCTGAACTGGTTAGAGGTTGAGACGACGGAGACTTGGTCGTCGGATAGCCCGAGGCCTTCATCTTTACCTTTGGAGTACATCGCGCCTAGGAACTCCCGTGCCCCGGAATTCCCGTGATCGGCAAGTGATCTGAGTTGCTTCAGCCCCGTTGCATGGTCTTCACAATATACGGCAGCATCGTCAGCCCCATTGAATTCATTTTGAGAGAAATCGTTCAAAGTCAGTTCCTTCCATGTGTGCTGACCTTTAAATAATCAGGTCTGCGATCAAAGAGTAGGGTTAGTTGATCCTTCCAGCCATGCAATTTTTTGGATGTTTCTAGGGCAAACCAGCCATGCACTATTTGAATGATCTGATTAACAGTTTGGTGACACGTTTTAGAAATTTCAGTGAAGTCTGATGTCCATAAGGCGTTAAAAAGCATGGCCGTCAACGTCCTGACACCTATGGTATCAGGAGAAAGGAAACAAGTTTGAAGTTGCTATTAGCTTATGAGAGCTCAACGCAATACCAGCCTATTTTTTGACTTCTATGGCATCGGTGAGCGTAGCGTGAGAACGAATATCTCCAAGGAGATGGATAAGGCTATAGCAAGGGTATTGCAGTCTGCTAAGTGAGTAGTCAACCAAGTGTTGAATCTTTTAGATAAGTGTTTCTATTATTAGCTATAATGGGTCGAGGTGCATGGACCACGATGGTGCGGGCACTCCGGCCACAAGATACTGGACTAAGGGAGACTAAATATGGCCGTTTTACGCATTGCTAAAATGGGCAACCCAATTTTGGGTACGCCTGCCGCACCGGTCGCTGATCCCATGGCACCGGAAATTGCTAAATTAGCCGCCGATATGCGGGAGACCTTAGAGGATATTGGTGCCAGCGGGCTGGCCGCTAATCAGGTTTTCGTTAGCCAACGGGTAGTCGTTTACCGCATGATTGCTTCGCGCATCCCCGATGGCTCTGGTTTTGGGCCAGTACCGTGGACGGTTATGATCAATCCAGTAATCACGCCGTTGGATGAAGAAAAACAGTCATACTGGGAAAGATGCCTCTCGATCCCCGGGTTGCACGGCAAGGTTCCCCGTTGGCCGAATATTAAGATCGCCTATCAAAGCTTGGACGGAAACAATATTGAACAAGAAGCCATCGGCACCTGGTCGGCATTGTTGCAACATGAGTGCGATCACTTAGATGGATATTTATATCCCATGCGCATGACCGATTTGTCTCTGCTATCCTATAATGATGAGCCTGGCCCATTGGCTGAGGACGCTGCGGCCGGCAGCAAAATCGATCCGCTGTTTAAGCGACTCGTCGATGACTGGCCCGGGCGCCAGCGTTGGCTGGGGGATTAGTGGCGCGCTACGGCGATTGGAGAAAATGATTAGTCAGAAAACGGTTTGACTTTGTATAAACGTCCCTATTATGAAGATCACATGGGAGATATTGGTTGAATATAAATCCCTATGCTCCTTTTACCGCCAAGCACAGAAATGAATATGACCACAAGCTCCGTCAGGCGTGCCAAGCACCAAAAGCCGTTAATCAGGGTGCAGCTTGCTCGGTAGATCCGAGTCGTAACCCAACGTATACCGTCGAATAGTTTATCCACGTTATCCCCGCCCCTCTGATGAGAAGCGCCCTTTCAAAATTTCTGTGACTAGAAAACGATTGCCATCGCGAATAACCTGCAATGGATTGCTCAGTAAGGACCCGTTGGGTTAAGCTTATTAATGGACCATCTTCAGTATAAAAAAATGCAGTCCAAGATTACTGCTCAAGCTGGACGCTGGGCGCAAATGAAACGGGTTGCTGGTCGCATCATTGGCATGTTCGTTATGGCCATGCTTATCTTAGGAATCATCAACTTGGTAGGTTAGCCAATAGTGTTAGAGGGAAAGTTAATGTCAGAAACTATGATATTGAGGATCAAAGATTTGCCGGTGCATGCGCGCGGAGACGGTGTTGAAACTACCTTAATCGCTGGAAAAGATGTGTGTGGTTCACGTATTACCACGGGACTTACAAGTTTTCCTCCGGGCAAAGAAGGTCCAGTTCACAAACATAATTGTGATGAACAGGTGACCCTCATCGAAGGTAAGGCCGCCGTTGAAATAGAAGGAGAACGTTCAGAAGTGAATGTAATGGATACGATTTACATCAAGGCCGGGACGTGGCACCGTTTTCTCAACGTGGGTGATGACCGCATGACTACATCTTGGGTCTACGATACGGATGAGGTTACGCGCACCTTCCAAGAAACAGGTAAAACCGTAGAACAGCTCTCTGGCCGGGACGTGGTCACGAAGACATGAGTGATCCGCTCACTCGCATCACTTCGCAGACCGCAACGCCCGACCAATAGCCTTATCCGTCTCCTTGGCTTATGATGAAGCCATGAAACGACTTCTGCTCAAGGGGGATTAAATTATGCTTGCATTCACCTTTCTAATTACAGCGGCAATCTTGTTTGTGATCGCCATCGCTGGCAAAAAAGGGGAATGGGACGCCGAAGGTTTTTATAAAGCCAACCTCGGTTTTAGTTTCCTGTATGGGCTTGCGTTTGTAGGAGAGCTTATATTATTTTGACCCATCACTTGGCAGAACGTAATGCCCTTGCGATCGCCTTATCCATTTCCTTACCGACGTTGGTTCTCACGCTGCGCTGGGCTATTCCGTAGAAATCAAACCGTGGCTGATACTGCGTTGAGCTTTCATAAGCGACTAGCAGCTTCAAGCCTGATTGGCCTATCGTGCC
>Ga0209403_10005462_pt1 | contig 13272 bp, 14 predicted proteins | sample ArcticOcean_MG_C_8_FD_187440 | JGI IMG/M metagenome (GOLD analysis project Ga0209403, IMG submission 187440) | Marine microbial communities from western Arctic Ocean - ArcticOcean_MG_CB11_86 (SPAdes) (version 2) | ecosystem: Environmental > Aquatic > Marine > Oceanic | place: Arctic Ocean... | reverse complement strand
AGAGTATCGGATGACCGACTAGAACTGGTAGAAGATGCCCTGGAGAAGGTTGGGAAAGCTACTCGACCGTTGGAAGTTGTTATAGAAGGCTTTGGAGCCTTTCCAACAATCCGTCGACCAGAAGTAATTTGGGCAGGCCTGGAACCGAGCTCAGCCCTGCGATGTCTGAAGCAAGATTTAGAATGGGCCCTTAAGGATTGTGGATTTGAGACTGAAACTAGGAATTTTCATCCCCATATAACTCTTGGCAGCGCCGACAGTAAAAAAGGAGCAGGAGCTTTTCGGGGGCTAGATGAAAAAGCAGCAGCGACTGTGTATGGCAGTAGAGTTAAGATTCGAAAAATTGATTTGATGAAGACTAGTTATGAGGATTCTTGTTTGAGTTACACAGTGGAATATAGTGCTGGGCTTACCGGTTAAAAGGTGGGTTGTTTCGGAGGCTGTTTAGCCAGGTTGTTTTTGACCATGTCCGTGGTTGCGGCCGTAATAGTTGGATGGTTTTTTGGTCCGGCATTTGTTAGCGGAATTGAGGGAATCCTGTCCGACAGAGGATCGATAAGACAGGGGTCTTCAGAGGTGGCCGAAGATGCTTTTGGAAGATTAAGCAAATTCCAGAAGAGTGAATCAGGAACGCTTCTGAGTTTTAATGCTGAAGAAGTCGTTTCTTTGTTAATGTACTCGGGCGAACCCGTGTTGCCTGATGTAGCGGTTGGCCTGGGTATAGAAATGATAGAAGGGATGGCTGTTGCCAGTAGCCGAATTGCAAAATTTGATTTTCCGGACATGATAGTTAGAAGAGAAATATCTGCTTTCCTTCCAGATACCGTTTCAATCACTTTAGAAGGCTCGTTAATTCCTTTGACGAACAGAGAGATTGGGTTCGCAATCTATGGAGCTCAGATTTCGTTTATTTCATTGCCTGTTCAGGTAATCCCGCAAGTGCTCTCGTTTTTTGGCATAGATACGCAAGATGGTTATCCTGGCAGTGTTTTTAGGATACCACTTCCCAATGGTGTATCCGGGGCATATATCTTACATGACAGATTGTATCTGACGCGTTAATTAATCGTTTTTGGAGATCGATTTGATAACCTATAGCTCTAGGTTTTAAAGTGATATGTCAGTGCTAATAGTAAGAAGTTCCGATACTATTGACTTTGACTTCAAAGTCAGGCGGACAAGATATGATGGTTGATCAACTCAGAAGATGACAGTTCAGTGAGATCCGGAGACTTGAGCCCAGCTGGAGTGTTGTGGGCTATATGGAAACCGATCCGGCCCATACTAGTAGCTCTGATTTTATTTTTTGCGTTTAGGGCTCTATTACTGGAAGCATTCCAGATCCCGACCTCTTCGATGGAGTCAGCTTTACTCCCTGGGGATTTTGTGTTGGTAAATAAAGCAGTGTTTGGTTCCAAGAGTGTTTCGGGTTTGCTGAAACTTCCCGGATGGGAAGATCCGAAGAGGGGTGACATTGTTGTATTTCAACCACCTCATGATCCTGAGAGAAATTATGTAAAGAGAGTGATTGGGATACCTGGAGATACAGTTGAGATGAGAGATAAGCAGGTTTTCATCAACGGTGGATCTCTCCAGGAAGATTATTTGAGTGATGTCGTAGAACAGAGCTTGGATGTGAGTCATTCAGACATGAGTTGGCAAGAGACATTTAGGGTCAAACCTAAAAATACTGAGATAGTTACTGTGCAGTCTGAGTCTGACTACCGACCCTCTAGAGACAATTGGGGTCCGCTGTTTGTTCCAGGTGACAAATTTTTTGTTTTAGGAGATAATCGTGAGGATAGTGAAGACTCTCGTTATTGGGGGTTTGTTAGTCGGGATTCCATGGAAGGCAAGGCCTGGCTGATCTACTATTCTATAGAGCCGGGGTACCAAGGTTATAAATCTTGGTTAAAGGGTATTAGATGGGACCGAGTCGGCCAAAAAATTGATTGAATCCTCGAAATGAGGCGAGACGTATGCCTATGCCTCCTTTGACCACATTCTGGTTTCATGCATAAATGGGAGGTTGAGATGTTTCCTATTTATAAGTTGACACTCCTAGTACGCTCTACTATCCTTAGCAGCTTATTTTTGACCGAATTCATTGGGGTTGGCTTTGCTGAAAACTTATACACCTAAAGAACATGAAATTGACCGGCGCTGGTGGTTGGTAGATGCAGAAGGTAAGACTCTGGGTCGGATTGCTACAGAGATAGCCCGACTCCTACGCGGCAAGCACAAACCGTCGTTCACTCCTCACCTTGATACTGGGGACTACGTGGTTGTGGTAAATGCTAGCAAGGTCACTCTGACAGGTAACAAGTCAGAGCAAAAGACTTACTTCACTCACTCGGGGTTCATGGGCCACGAGCGACATATACCCTTCAAGACTATGATTGATAAATATCCCGATAGGGTGATCGACTTAGCAGTAAAAGGGATGTTGCCAAAGAATACACTAGGAAGAAAGATGAGAGAAAAACTCAAGATATATGCAGGGATTGAGCACCCACATCAGGGGCAAGTACCACAGAGAGTGGAGTTTTAATTATGTCGGAACAGATTCTCCGAGCTGTCGGAAGACGCAAAACAGCAGTAGCCCGGGTTACCATAAAGCCTGGCAAAGGAGCTTGGTCAGTGAATGGCAAATCTCTGGAGAAGTTTTTTCCAAGGGTCTGTTATCAGACTCGGATAGAACAACCGCTTGTCGCCGTCGAATTGTCAGGGCAGTTTGACATTACGGTTAGGGTGAATGGAGGAGGAACTACTGGGCAGGCGGATGCGGTTCGTATGGGCCTCGCGCGTGCCTTAGTGGTACACGATGAAGAATTGAGAGGAGTCATGAGGGCTGGTGGCTTCCTTACGAGGGACTCTAGGAAAGTTGAGCGGAAAAAACCGGGAAGACCGAAGGCCCGTAAACGCTTCCAATTTTCAAAACGCTAAAGGACTGAGGTCTAGATTTTGGAAAACGATACTGAGAAACACCAAGAGTTGGAGCTACAGGATCTGATTGAAGCTGGAGTCCAGTTCGGCCATCAAACTCGTCGTTGGAATCCGAAAATGAAGAAATTCATTTTTTCCAAACGTAATGGGATCCATATAATTGATTTGCGTAAAACATTAGACAGATTGTCAATTGCCCAAGAAGCAGTTCGGAGTATAGTGATGTCCGGGGAGCGCATTCTCTTTGTTTGTACCAAGAAATCGCTCAAGGCTGTTGTGGCACAAGAAGCCAAATCATGTGGCGCTTTTCACATTACTGAAAGATGGCTGGGAGGTATGTTGACTAACTTCCAAACCATTCGGAAACAAATTCGGAGGCTTAAAGAGCTGGAACGAGGACAAGAAGAGAGTGCTTTTGAGTATTACACCAAAAAAGAAAGACTCCTGCTCGATAGGGAACGCACTAAACTTGATAAGTACCTTTCTGGCGTTAAAGATATGTCTCGCCTGCCGGGTGCACTCGTTGTGGTGGATGTTAAAAGGGAAGCAACGGCGATCAAAGAAGCAAATACTTTGGGAATACCAGTCATCGGAATAATTGATACGAATGCTAATCCAGAGCTGATCGCTTATCCGATACCTGCAAACGATGACGCTATTCGTTCTGTCGGCTTATTAACCGGCTCTATTTCACAGGTAATAAGAGAAACCAGTGCCTTGGTTCCAGAAGAACAGAAGCGTCAAGTACAAGAAGCGCAAGCGACTACTTATTCTACTGAAACTGGCGAAGTGACTGAAGCACAGAATCGACCTGCGGCTGGTGGATCACCTAAGCGCAAGGTTATTCATAGGCCGGTTAAGGCTGCCAAGGTCACTCCTGTGAAAGAAACTGTTACTCCGGAGGGCGACCCTGCTTCGGAACCTTCTGAAACTATTGCGTCAAAAGAAGTCACAGAAAAGACTTCGTAAGGTTGAGATCCATAGAAGTTAGGAAATTATTTAGGTGTCCTTCCGCGGGAAGAGTTAAGAGGTGTAAGCATTCGGCTGCTGCACCTTTTTTTTACAAAGTGATTGAATTAAAAAGGTGATTGGTTAATCCATGTCAATTTCAGCGAAAGATGTTAAAACTCTGCGCGACCGCACTGGCGCAGGTATGATGGATTGTAAGAAGGCCTTAATTGAGACCAAGGGAAATTTGGAAGACGCCATTGATTTGATGCGAGCCAGTGGTGCTACCAAGGCAGCCAAGCGGGCAGGAAAGGTCGCAAGTGAAGGCACCATAGGAACTTATCTTCATTTTGACAACAGAGTGGCGTCAATGGTAGAGCTCAACTGTGAAACTGATTTTGTGGCTAATACAGACGATTTTAAGGCATTGGCGAGGGATATAGCGCTACACATTGCTTCTCAGGCTCCTGCTGGAGTGAGCGATGCTGATATAGCTCCAGAAGTGGTAGATCGGGAGCGAAAAATATATGAAGAACAAATTAGAGAACAAGGTAAACCAGAGCACATAGCAGAAAAAATAGTACAGGGTAAACTGAGGAAGTATTTTGAAGATAACACACTCATGGCACAGCCTTTCGTCAAGAATCCTGATCAGACTATAGGAGAGCTAGTTACAGAAGTGTCAGCAAGGACTGGTGAAAAAATCGAAATTGCAAGATTTGTAAGAATGAAAGTCGGAGAGGCTGGATGAGAATAGAATCACACAGACAAACCACCGATTATGATACTTATGTATAAAAGAGTCCTGGTCAAGCTCTCTGGAGAGGCCTTGGCTGGATCCAAGGGATTTGGTATTGAACCATCCGTTGTTGATGTGCTAACAGATGAAGTTAAACAAGTACATGAGATGGGAGTTAGCCTAGGTTTGGTCATTGGTGGAGGAAATATCGTCCGAGGATCTTTGGCTAGCCAAAAGGGTATGGACAGAGTTCAGGCTGATTACATGGGAATGCTTGCTACTATAATTAATGCACTTGCTATCCAAGATCTTCTAGAGCGCAAAAATGTTGCAACCAGGGTCATGACTGCGATTCGCATGGAACAATTGGCTGAGCCTTACATAAGAAGGAAAGCTTTGAGACATATGGAGAAAGGAAGGGTAGTGATTTTCGCAGGCGGAACAGGGAACCCTTATTTTTCTACAGATACTGCAGCGGCATTAAGGGCTATCGAAATGGACTCTGAGCTAGTCATCAAGGCTACCAAGGTGAAAGGTGTGTATACTGCAGACCCTCATCAAGATCCTTCAGCTACTTTTATACCGAAAATTACCTTTCAAAATGTAGTAAAAATGGGACTAGAGGTGATGGATACTGCGGCGGTGGCCCTTTGCAAAGAGAACAACCTTCCTATTATAGTCCTTGATATTGAAGAAAAAGGATCAGTTTCTTCTGCAATAAAGGGAAACCAAATAGGTACCCTTGTTTCTTGAATGGAGTAGTAGTTTCCCTTTAAACTCTGGAGGGTCATGATGTCCTTAGATATCCTCGAGATCAGAATGGAGGGCGCTATAGAGTCCTTGATTCGTGAATTCTCTTCAGTCCGAACGGGGAAAGCTACCCCGGCATTGTTAGATTCTGTGCGAGTGGACGCTTATGGTAGCTTAGTAGCTTTAAATCAAGTGGCCAATGTTTCTACCCCGGAACCGTCTCTTTTAGTCGTCCAACCATATGACAAGACTTTGTTGAATGACATAGAGAGAGCTATCCAAACCGCCAATCTCGGTCTCAACCCAGGAAATGACGGGAACCTAATTAGGATTCCTATACCGCCTTTGACTGAGGAACGTCGCCGGGAATATGTAAAAATTATTCATCAGATGGCCGAAGAGGCCAGGGTCTCCCTTAGGCATGCAAGAAAGGCAGGGAACGATGAAACTAAGAATGATTTGAAAGCTGGTGAGATCGGTGAAGATGAAGGGAGAGACTTCCTTGGAAGGATTCAGAAAATGACTGATGGATACACAGATAAAATTGATGAATTGCTAGAGAAAAAAGAGAAAGAGTTGATGGCTATATAGCATCATGAAATCGTCTGAATTGTTAGCGAAGATTAAACTCCATGGTAAATCCCCTAGACATGTCGCCATTATTATGGACGGTAATGGTCGTTGGGCCGAGAGTAGAAACCTTCCTAGAACAGCTGGTCATAGGGCAGGGATGGAAGCGGTACGTGAAGTAATTGAGGGCTCCATCGAAGCTGGTATTGAAGTTTTGACATTGTTCGCTTTTTCTACTGAAAACTGGCAACGACCTAGCATCGAAATTAATGCACTAATGGGTCTTTTGCGTTTGTACATCCAGAAGGAAACGGATCGTCTTAGAAGGATGGATGTGGAAGTCCATGTCCTTGGGGATTTAAGCAATGTGGATTCGACTACGAGAAAAGCTATTAAGGATATAACCACTGAAACAGCTGGTGGCAGCAAACTACGATTGAACTTGATGATATCTTATTCTGGCCGTAAGGATCTGGTTGAAGCATGCCGCTTATTTGCGGAGGAGGTATCTAAGCAAGAGATGTCTCCGGAAGATTTGAATGAAGAAATTTTGTCAGAGAGATTGTATACTGCAGGCATACCTGATCCAGACTTGCTAATCCGAACCTCTGGAGAATTCCGGGTCAGTAACTTCATGCTGTGGCAGATTGCATATACAGAATTATCCATAGTGTTCACACTGTGGCCAGATTTTTCTAGAAAAGATCTTTTTAGTGCTATTTGCGATTACCAATTGAGAGATAGGCGTTTTGGGCTAATCGCTGGTCAAAGAATTCCAAGATGAGGAGGACACACTGAACCGAGAGTTGTTTAATCGTGTTACCGTGGGTTTGATAGGAATCCCTATTATTGCAGTTGTCATTTATACGGGAGGGTGGCTGCTAGGGGCTCTTATGGCTTTAACTTCCGGGTTAGGTGCTTATGAGTATTTCCAATTTAGAGAAAAAGGAACCAAGGGATTGTCAGTTTGGGGAGTGATGCTTTCGGTGGCACTGCCCTTGATAGCTGTCCTGTATCCCACATATCATGAATTTGTGCAGTTGGCTTTTGCGCTAGTTATTTTTGGAACCATGGTTTCACTGATCATGGTGATGTGGTGTAGGTGGCCCGAAGGATCTCCGATTGAGTCAGCCGCAGTAACGATGATGGGAGTTCTGTATATAGGGGGAACTTTATCTTTCTGGATTTTCTTGCGTGCTTTTCCAGAGGAGGTGATGTCATCGGATCGTGCTTTGCCTGGGACTATTTTGCTGATTTTTCCGATTTGGGTGACTTGGGTAGGTGACTGCTTTGCCTATGTACTTGGGTCTCGCTGGGGCAAGAAAAAATTAGCTGCAACAGTGAGTCCTAATAAAACTGTGGTGGGTGCTGTTGGGGGAGTTACGGGTTCAATCTTAGGTGGTCTTGTGTACAACCACTATTTATTAAGTGAAATGACTGGGTTTACCTTTTCAAAAGAGACCGTGTTCTTGGTATGTGTCTTGATTGCAATAGCCGGTCAATTAGGAGATTTATCTGAATCATTAATGAAGAGACAAGTTGAGATCAAAGACTCAAGCAATCTCATTCCAGGTCACGGTGGTGTTCTTGACAGAATGGATGGCCTTTTTTTTACCGTGCCTATGACTTACTTCATTTTGCTTTATCTGTCATATGGTTGATAGCCAACAGGACAAAATTGGAGTAGCCATTTTGGGGTCCACAGGGTCTATTGGACAATCAACCCTGGCTGTGGTGGAAAGGCATCCAGACTTGTTTAGAGTTGTCGCTCTATCAGCGAATAATTCTGTCGAAGAACTTGTTGCACAGGTACACAGACACTCTGTACCAAAAGCTGTTGTGGCGGATTCTGTAGCCCTGAATAGTCAACTAGATCTTCCCGCCGCAGATTGGAAGACCGGACCAGATGCTATTCTGGAGATTGTATCGGATCCCGAAGTGGATGTTGTCGTAAATGCTATTGTAGGGTCAGTGGGATTGTATGCCACCTTAGCAACGCTAGAAGCTGATAAAAGATTGGCTTTGGCCAACAAGGAATCTCTTGTTGCAGGGGGACCACTAGTGACCGAACAGTTACGGAATGGAAAAGGGGAATTGGTTCCTATCGACAGCGAGCATTCAGGAATTTTTCAGTGCTTGAAAAGTGAGGAATTAGAGGCTGTATCAAAGATAATCCTAACTGCTTCCGGCGGTCCCTTCCGTACTCTGGAACGAGAAGAATTAGGCCTGGTAACTATAGGACAAGCTTTAAAGCATCCTACGTGGAAAATGGGACAAAAGATCACTATAGATTCTGCAACCTTGGCTAACAAAGCATTGGAAGTAATAGAAGCACACTTTCTTTTCGGTATGGATTATGAGTGTATCTCTGCCGTGATCCATCCTCAATCGATAATCCATTCGTTTGTGGAGTTTGTAGACGGGTCAATTTTGGCCCAACTAGGATTTCCCACTATGGAATTACCAATTCTATATGCTTTGACACACCCCAAGAGAGTCCCAGATCCATCCCTCAGAACTTTCAATCCGGCTACTTCGCCTAGCTTGAATTTTGAGACTATTGATGAAGAGCGGTTTCCGGTGTTTAGTTTAGGTGTCGACTCAGGTAGAAAGGGAGGTACCGGTCCGACAATATTTAACGCTGCGAATGAAATAGCGGTAGCAGCATTTGTAAACGGTCAAATTGAATTCATAGAAATTTCGTTAATCATCGAAGAGACTATAAACTCCATCAAGGCGCATGGGATTACCACAATCAATGACGTGGTCGAAGCCGATGAATCAGCGCGACATAAGGCAAAAGAGGTTGTTTTTTCGCTTTAAAATTCAATTTGTCAAAGAAGGTTGTGACGTTATACTTAGTCCAAGATCAAATACTATGGAGAGGGGACAAGGTACCGGATGATTACTTTTGCTGTAACCATGCTAATGTTAGGCGTTTTGATTTTCGTTCATGAGTTAGGCCACTATCTGGCTGCTAAATCTGTAGACATAGAAGTTAAGAAGTTTTCTATAGGATTCGGTCCAAAGATACTCGGTTTTCAAAAAGGTGAAACTGAGTATCTGTTGAGCTTGATACCTTTGGGTGGTTACGTAAGCATGGGTGGCATGTACGACGAAACCATGGAACAGATTGAGGGCAGTTCTCCGGAAGAGAACCGTGAACCGACTCCTCGGGATTTTGACGCTAAACCTATTTGGGCTCGAGCTTTTGTTCTCTCAGCTGGGGTTATGATGAATTTTGGCTTCGCTTTTCTGGTATATACTGGAGTGGCTGCTTTTTGGGGTTCATCAGAGATAAAAGAAAACCGGATCGCTCAAGTGGACTTCGATCGATTACCATCTGGTGCAAAGAGATTAGGTCAGATAGAGAGCGGATCCATGTTGATCAGGATTGGGGAGACGGTGGTGAACGATTGGGGAGATGTCCGTGATGGGCTACTGGAATCCCCGGATGGACCCCTGAAAATAGTAACAGAGAATCCACAGGGTACAATAGAGATTGATCTTCCAAAAACTCAAGATGAACGATTGGAAATTTTCAGTACGCTGTCCCCGTGGCTAGATAATACGATTGGGTCCGTTAATCCTGGATCTCCTGCTGAAGCAGGAGGGCTCGAGGAAGGCGATAAGGTTTTGTCCATAGGCGGAGTACAGGTGGAAAATTGGTATAACATGGTCAATATGATAAGATCGAGTCCTAACGTTCGGTTAGAGTTTTCTCTAGTTCGAGGTGGCCAAGAATTGACTAGATTTGTCACCCCCGAGTCCGTATCCGAAGGTGCTTCTGATGTAGGTAGAATAGGAGCTACAGCGACTCAGCCTGAGATTGTATATGGAGATGTCGGCTTGATTAAAGCTGTCCAGACTGGATTTAGGGAAACTGTAGCAGTAACCGGTCTAATTTTGAATTCCGTTAAAGAATTGTTTACGGCGCAAGTTTCCCCCAGGGAATTAGGAAGTATTTTCATGATTGGACAGGCGGCTGGTCAGACTGCCCGTCTTGGACTAGAGTATTATCTACAATTTGTTGCTTTATTCTCTGTCAATTTAGCTATCTTAAACCTACTGCCGATACCCGTGTTAGACGGTGGGCATCTTATGTTTCTTGGCATAGAAGCAATCCGTAGGAAGCCACTGTCGTTGGAAATGAAATTAAGATTCAGCCAGATCGGATTCTTTTTCCTCATAGCTATAATGGTTTTGGCCCTGTCGAATGATCTACTGCGTCTGTTCGGGTGATAAAACTATATTGAAATGTCGTTGAAATTCTCAAAGAAGACTGTATTGTCCGTTTCTATTTGTCTGGACTTTGAGTTTTTCCAAATCGAGAAAGAGTGTGGGCCTGTCTTGCGTGGCAACCCCTAAAAAACCCAGAAATCCTTTGGGCCGCATCGCTTTTTCCATAGTTGACAAGGCTAAATCAGGCCGATTGCATTTCTGGGAAATATGGGCCAATAATATCCCAGATAAACCAGGATGAAGTAACTCACAAGCGAATTGAGCGGCAGCACGGTTAGAGAGATGGCCGTGGCTAGATGCAATCCTCTGTTGTACAGTGGCCGGGTAGTGACTGTTTCTGAGGAGATCTTCATCATAGTTGGATTCCAAAATCAGAAAATCAACATTTGTGAGTGCCAGGCGAACTTGAGCTGTGGGTTTACCTAAATCGGTGGCAATCCCTACCTTGAATCGTTTCGAAATATCGGTCAAGGCGAACACTACCGGTTCTACTGCGTCGTGGAGAGTCAAAAATGGTTCGACAGTAATTCCGTCCACAACGAAGCTTCGACTAGGCTGGTATAGTTTAATAAAATCGTTGTCTGTGAATAACGTATTGCATTGTTTCAGTGTGCTTGCTGTTATATAAATAGGTATGTTGTATCTGCGGCTGAAAATTCCGGCTCCTGAAGTATGGTCTCTATGGTCATGGGTAATCAGGATGGCATCGATGGATTCTGGTGGCACTTCGATCTCATGTAATCTCCGAGTTGTCTCTTTGCCACTGAATCCGATGTCAATTAAAATTCGCGTGTCGCGAGATTCTATGAGAGTCGAATTCCCTTTACTTCCGCTACCTAATGAACAGACTTTCATAGTGGATACTTATGCTATTACGATGATGGGTTGACCTTGATTATACGTTGCAAGTGCGTGTCTTCCCAGGCCGTTATAAGTAATTGTTCAGCTTTTGCTGTGAGTGATAGCCCTCGACGACTCATGACTTTATTAGTCATCTCGAGAAAAGCAGGAAGCTCATATTCCCCTAGTTTATCACAAGTGCCCCAGCTAAATGCTGGTATTTCAGAAGGAGACATACCACCTCCGAAAATGTTTGTGCCACAGCCGATCACGCAGCCCGCTGGAAGTAGGCTGCCGATACCAGTCTTGACGTGATCGCCAACAAAGATTCCGAGTTTTTGATTTCCCGTATTAACAAGGCCCTTTGGAGTAGGGACTTTGATTTCACCATAGTTATTCTTGAGGTCACTATTTGTCGTAAATGCACCTAAGTTTACCCAACTTCCGAGGTAGGAATTTCCAAGATAACCATCGTGTGCCTTGTTGGTATAATCCATGATCACAGAGTTGCTGATTTCTCCCCGTAACTTACACCCTGATCCTGCCGTAAAACTTTTCATATAACCACCTAACAGATGTGTTCCAGGTCCAATGAAAACGGGTCCTGCTATGTGAGTGAAAGCACGTATGCGTACTCCCGGAGAAATAAAAATAGGGCCAAGGGTACTATCCAGATGAACTCTTGGATCTATACTAACGTCCTCTTGTATAGAAATCAGGTGGTCGCCTAAGCAGGTCACTCTGTCAGGGAGCAGAAGCTCCGCTTCTGGTTGACTAAACGACATTGCGTTCAAGTCTCTGCCTATTTGTTTCCCGTTTTCTAATACTAAATCCCAGAGGTTATGTAAGACACTGCCAGATAATTGTAAAACTGGGAAAGCCTTTGGCGAGCGTGAAGGATTGAGTAAATCAAGGTTCTCAGATTCAGAAAAACCTCTTGGAAGAAACCATCCGACGGTCTCTCCATCCATAAGTAGTGTTTTGGGAGACGTATCCAAGTGGAGCTTGGAGATGATTGCGCTATCATGGTCGCTGAGATCCGGAACTGCGCGACTTAAAAATAGAATAAGGGGTTCATCGCTAGCAATGTCTCCTGTCTCTATTACTGAGGGAGTTTCCGGCTCATCGAAGTGATGTAGGCTCTGGCTAGTTATGTAACCCAGGCACTGACCTCCCCAAAAAAGCTCGCCTCTTTCCCTCATGGACATGCAACCGAGCGTAAGCTCTCCAGCAGGTCTGGTTAAAGTAAATGGACACCAATCCTGGGCTCTCTGGTCGTCAAAAAGGTAGAAATTTAGCATAGTCAAGAATCCGGGCCAGCACTCGAATCTGGCAGTCTGTTGAGTAGAGTCTTAAGGTCTGTAGCCAGGTGTTTAGTAGTCGCCAAGATGACGTCTCCTGCCTGTATCAGGACAAGGTCCTGGATTCCATAGGTTATGAAGCTAACATTTTCTGAATAGACCACACTGTTCTTGGTGTCTATTAGCTCGCAATTCCCCATGACCACATTACCATTTCCATCTGTTTCCCTAACACGTGTCAGTGAACTCCAAGTGCCTACGTCGTCCCACTGGAAATTTGCTAAAACTGTAGCTATTCGAGAGCTCCTCTCTAGAATGCCTTCGTCCACAGTCATAGTTGGTATATTCTCAAAGAAATCGATTGGTCTATTTTGACTGAGGTAGAACATAAAGTCGGAGATCTCTGGTGTAGTGGAATAGATTTCATCAATAAAAACTTTTGCTTTCCAGATAAAAATTCCGCTATTCCAAAGATATCCTTTTTTTAAGTATTCCTTTACTGATTCAAGATCGGGTTTTTCCTTAAAGGAGTTGACCTCGAATGACTTCGTCTCTCCTTGTATTGCGAAACAGTCGCCTGGTTCAATATAGCCATAGCCCGTTTCTTCACGGTCGGGATTAACTGAGATAGTGAAAAGTAAGTCATGGGTTTCCAGCACAGCTACTATGTCTTTGATCAGACTTAGGAATTTTTCTTCAGGTTTAATAATATGGTCTGCATGAAGTGAAAGAATCACTGCCTCGGGGTCCAAGTTGTAGATGTCCCAGGAAGCCCAGGTTAATGCAGCAGCGGTTCCACGCACTTGAGGTTCGATTTTGAATGATTCGGCTGGAAGTTTTGGCAGGAGACTCTGCAAGCTCTCATTAAGATGGGATCCGGCCAGAATTCGAATACGTTCTGGAGGTACCAATTTTAAGGCTCTGTCGACTGTGTCG
>Ga0209403_10005457_pt1 | contig 13275 bp, 17 predicted proteins | sample ArcticOcean_MG_C_8_FD_187440 | JGI IMG/M metagenome (GOLD analysis project Ga0209403, IMG submission 187440) | Marine microbial communities from western Arctic Ocean - ArcticOcean_MG_CB11_86 (SPAdes) (version 2) | ecosystem: Environmental > Aquatic > Marine > Oceanic | place: Arctic Ocean... | reverse complement strand
TCGCGATATCTACGTGACGCGCCTTGTCGGGGACCGCTGGACGCCAGGGGTACCGGTCCACGCCGACGAGTGGCTCATCCCCGCCTGTCCCGTGAATGGCCCGGCCGTTGCGGCACGAGACGAGGTCGCCGCAGTGGCGTGGTTTACGGGGTCAGAGGACGAGCCCAAGGTCCAGTTGGCATTCTCGAGCGACGCCGGGGCCAGTTTCGGCGCGCCCGTTCTGATCGACGATGGGAACCCATTAGGTCGCGTAGACGTTGTACTTCTCAGGGATGGATCTGCGCTTGTCTCCTGGCTCGAACGCACTCCGGATGCCGGTGAAGTAAGAGTGCGCCGGGTCTCTCCGAGCGGTGAGGCCGGACCCGCCACCGTTGTGACGCAGACGTCTTCCGGGCGCGACAGTGGCTTTCCAAGGATGGTTCAGGATTCCGAGGGTCGAATCGTCTTTGCCTGGACCGAAGCGGGTGACCCGAGCAACATACGGATGGCGAGGACAAAAGAGACACTACCATGAGCACATCGTATGGGTCTGTCGTCCCGGCCCTCCTGCTGGTCGCGGCCTCGTGCGTGGGTGCTTCAGAGGACCTTCGCCCTCCGCGTGCCGGAGACGCGGCCCCCGACTTCGAGGCGGTAATGCTCGATGGCGATGAGTCAATTTCTCTGGCGGACTTTCGAGGGCAGCCGGTCCTGATCAACCTGTGGGCGACGTGGTGTGGGCCGTGTCGCTTCGAGACCCCGTACTTACAGTCTGTCTACGAGGAGTACCAGGATCGCGGTCTGCGCGTCGCAGGGATCTCCGTCGACTCGCGTGCGTCATTGGAAGCCGTTCAAGCCTTCTTGGCCGACAACGGAGTCACCTACGACATCCTTCTGGATCCGGACATGGTCTCGACGGATGTGTTCGCCGCCATCGGGCTACCCGCGTCGTTCCTTGTGGACGCCGAAGGTATGATCGTGTTTAACCGTCTCGGACCGATTCTGGAGGATGATCCAGAATTCCTCGCCGCGCTGGAGAGTGCCCTCAAGTGACCGACCGGAGGGTAAAACCATGACGATTCACCCCGCCCTGGAAGCGGTAGAGACTCCTGCAGGGGTAGTAGATCTTGCCACGGTCAGGGCCAATATCGCCCGAGCAGTCGGCTACTGCCGCGAACACGGCATCGCGTGGCGTCCGCACATCAAGACCCACAAGTGCACTGGCATGGCCCGCTTGCAGATGGAGGCGGGTGTGCGAGCTCTTACTGTCGCGACCCCTCGCGAAGCCGAGGTCATGTCCACGGTTTGTGACGACCTACTACTCGCATATCCGGTCATCGGTGATTCGAAGTTGGATCGGGTGATGGCCATTCCGGAGCACGTGAGCCTCACCGTCGGGTTGGACTCCGAGGCTGCTCTATCGACCATTGGAGCTGCGGCTCGGCGCGCCGGAAGGCCGGTTCGGATTCTGGTCGAGGTAGACCTCGGGATGCGCCGTGTCGGCCTCCAGACGAGGGAAGAGGCTGTACACTTGGGCGGCCTGGTTCGAGACTTCGACGGCGTCGAGTATGCGGGAATCATGTTTTATCCTGGCCATATCCGCGGCCCACAGGACGGGCAGGACGCTGAACTCGAGATTCTGGCGTCGAACCTCCGCGCACTCTATGGAGCACTCGGCGACCAAGGGCTTTCGCCGGAGATAGTGAGTGGTGGGTCGACGCCCACGCTTTGGCGTAGCCACGAGCTCCCGGGACTCACGGAAATCCGCAGCGGGACCGCCATTTTCTTCGATAGAGAAGGACTTGGCGTCGGTGTAGCACAGGCGGCCGATATGGCCTATACGGTGCTCGCAACGGTGGTCAGCACTTCTATTGAGGGCCAAGCGGCGATCGACTCTGGTTCGAAGGCGCTGTCCAAAGAGGGGAGAGGTGTCGACGAAGGGTTTGCCGTTCTTCTCGACCACCCGGATGTGGTGGTAAAAGGGATCTCGGAGGAGCACGGTGTCCTCGATCTGAGCCGAACTGATTGGAGGCCCAGCGTCGGCGACCGAGTGAGGGTGCTACCCAACCATGTCTGCGTCTCCGTCAACCTACAGGACGAACTGTTGGTGTTGACGGGGGACCGTCTCGAACGCTGGCCTTTGGAGGCTCGCGGTCGCCAACCGTTCACCACCGCTGAACCCTCTGCGGAGGAGGCGACTTGAATCGACTCAGTGTAGACCGCATAGCCGAACTGCTCGACAAGGCCAAGGACGTCCGCGTGTTGGTGGTGGGCGATTTGATGCTCGATAGGTATATCTCGGGCAGTGTGGGTCGTGTATCGCCTGAGGCGCCGGTCCCCGTTGTGCGTGTCGATGAAGATTCGTCGGCCGTAGGAGGAGCCGCCAACGTGGCCGCCAACGTCGTCGCCTTCGGCGCGGGTTGTTCCCTGGTCGGATGTGTCGGGGAAGATGAGGCGGGACGGGAGCTTAAGGGCGCATTGGCGGGACTGGGAGTCGACCTTGATGGTTTGGTGACTACCCCCGATCGGCCCACGACCGTAAAGACTCGTGTGATGGCCCGCCATCAACAGATCGTGCGCGTGGACCGAGAATTCGCCTCTGACGTTGGACCGGCCACGGCTGGACACGTGAAGGAGGCGGTGGCTGCCACTTTCGAGGCCTGCTCCGCCTTTGCATTAGAGGACTACAACAAGGGAGTGTTGGTGCCTTCGGTAACGCGCTCGGTGTTGAAGGCCTCTGCCGACGCGAAGGTGCCGTCCATCGTCGACCCCAAGCGCCAGCGCTTTTTTGAATATGAAGGGGTGACTGTCTTCAAGCCCAATGCGAAGGAGCTAGAAGACGCCCTGGGCGAGCCGTTGCGCCCGGAAGACGCCGTGTGGATGGAGGCGGTCCGCGATCGCCTCGGGTGCGAGCACCTCCTGCTTACGCTCGGTGAGCAGGGGATGGCGCTTCACTCCGCCGGGGCCGAAACAGTACTCCTGCCCACCACCGCCCGGGCGGTCTATGATGTGTCGGGGGCGGGAGACACGGTCACCGCTATGCTGTCCGTGAGTCTGGCTGCCGGTGCGACGGTTGTAGAGGCAGCCGTTCTCGCGAATCATGCGGCGGCCCTCGAGGTCGCAAAGGCTGGTGTGGCAACGGTGACCCCCGCTGAAATCCTCGCTCATGCCGAGGATTTGCTGAGGGGGTAGCAACGTGGATATAATGTGCCCTGAATGTTTCTTGTAACAACTGTACTGACAACTAGTTGGGGAGTGGTATCTAATGAGTGACTTGAAGATGATCAGCACGCCTGATGCCCCCGGTGCGATCGGCCCCTACTCGCAAGCGGTGGTGGTGGACGACTGGGTCTTCCTGTCGGGACAAATTCCTATCGATCCCGCTACCGGTGAACTGATCGTCGGTGACGTCACGGCCCAGACCCATCGGGTTATGAAGAGTCTCGTCGCAGTACTCGAAGCGGCTGGGAGCTCCCTATCCAAGGTCGTGAAGACCACCTGCTACCTGTCGGATATGGGCAATTTCAGCGAGATGAATGCTGTCTACGCGGAGTATTTCGGCGACCACCGCCCGGCCAGGGCAACTGTCCAGGCGGCAGGCCTTCCAAAGGCTGTCGATGTGGAGATCGACGTAATCGCCAAGATAGGCTGAACGAAGTAGGGGGTAACCGTGGATCGCTTGAGGCGGTGCGCCGACCCAAGGATCGTCATGAGCGCTTTCCTCCTAGCGATAGCTTGGGGGTACCGAGGATCCGTTCACGGCCCCCGCCAAGTCCCGGATTGTCATCGAGGTAAACAATCAGGGCTGCAATCAGGCCATGGTCTGGATGATATCCAGCGCTGGGGAGCGACGTCTCGGAACCGTAAGCGGCAAGAGTGAGAAGTCGTTCACCAGACATTGGCCTCTATCGGACGATGTCCGGTTGAGAGTCCGCGTGGTGGGTAAACGAGGCCTCACGACACCGCGGCAATTGGTCTTTCCCGGGCAAAACGTGGAGCTACGGATCACGTGAGCTGGGGGGGTCGCCGCCCGCTCTTGGCCCTGACGTGTCTAGCCGAACGCCTGAGATTGCGACAGATTCCCCGCCTCCGGTTCATGGTTGTGTGACCGGACATTCCGGGGGCGGAGGGGGTCTGGTGGCCCCACTGGTCTTCAAAACCAGATCGCCGGGCTAAAACCCCGGTTGGTGGGTTCGATTCCCACACGTTCCCGCCATATGCAACGTTGCGCGTGCCGCGACGCTAGGGGCTCCGGCGGTTCTTAGGGAACCAGGCCGGGGCCCGTCGGGGTCGCGGTCTATCCGATCGGCGTGTATCAGGCCGACCTCGAGACAGAGGTGAACCAACTGATACGGCAATTCGTCGAGGCCCGCTCTCGGTACAATTTCCGCTGAGACCATGCCAAGGCGTGTGGTGGGGTGGGAAGTCTGACCTTGCCCGGTGTACTAGGGCAAGGCTGTAGTGTTGTTCGCCTGATCTAGGTAGGTAGATTTCACTGCTAGTGCGGTTCCTGTTCCGAGTGTGAGATTGGTCATCCGAGGGCGACAAGGGGTGCGATTGAGGATCCAGAGCGGCACAGAGGGTTGGCCGAAGCGTGTGTCGCCACCATGGTTCGGGGCGGCGGCATCGTCGTTTTTCCTGGCCGCTCTTGTTGCGATAAGTCTAGCGTCGACCCCGATTGCTACGGCGGCGCAGGAGGCCGTCGTCGACCCGCCGATCCGGGACGTCCCAGCGCCCGACTCGACGTGGGCCCCACAGCGACACAGCGCCGGAGGAGCCTTCCTACGGTCCGTGTTGATTCCCGGATGGGGCCAGGCGAAAGTCGGATCACCCAACCGCGGGGGATTCTACTTCGCTGTCGAGTCGGTCAACCTTTGGATGATCTTGAAGACCTCCAAGACGCTCGGGAGTGCCCAGGATATTGCTGCGCTACGGAGAGTGGACGCCGAGGCCAGGGTCATCGCCAGCGGCGTGACGGAAGCGTTGGAGATCCAGCGCCTGGTCGATGAGGACGAAGTGGTACTGAACGCTGACGAGCTCGTGGAGATCCGATCGCAGCAGAAGGAGGATTGGCTGGCCGTCGGACTGTTCTTCATGTTCCTTGGCGGAGCCGACGCTTTCGTTGCCGCCCATCTGGCGGACTTCCCGCAGCCGCTGGAGATGGCGATTCGCCCGCTGCCCGAAATGGGGGTCGAGTTGGTTTTCTCTCTGCCCTTCTAGCCGTGCCACTCGGTGAGGGTCGGCGGCTCCCCGTTTTGAAGCACCAGATAGCTTCGGTGGTACACCCAGTCGCCGCTGTTGACGTAGAAACGGTGCGGCTCGATTTCCTCGATTACCGGGACATGGGTGTGCCCGAGAACCACCAGGTCCAGGTCGGGCTCTTCAGTCAGCTTCACGCGACTCCAGGCCCGAAGGGCCTTGGATCGGGCGTGTTCCTCGTTGGAGGTCTTGTTCTGGCGGTGCTCGGTCCGAGATATTCGTTTCGCCAGCGCCGCACCCATGTCAGGATGCAGCCATGCGAAGCACCACCGCGTGAATCGACCTCGCACTACGCCGCGCAGCATGCGGTAGCCCAGGTCACCACGACCGAGCCCGTCCCCATGGGCCAGGAAGGTCCGATGTCCTGCCAGGTTCAGCATGACGGGGTCCTGGAGGAAGGTGAGTCCGACTTCGTCCGTCAGATATGATCCACCCCACCAATCGTGGTTGCCTCCCATCATGGTGATGGGCAGTCCTGCGTCCACAAGACTCGTTAGAGCGCCGAGCACCCTCGTGTGGCCGCGCGGGATCGCTGAACGGTATTCGAACCAAAAATCGAAGAGGTCCCCATTGATGATCAGCCTAGACGCGTTTTGACCCGCGTTCTCCAACCACCGCACAAAGGAGTGCTCCGTCTCTTTCGGGACGGCTCCGAGGTGGATGTCGCTGACTATGTGTACGGGTTTTTCTGCCATGGGGATCGGAAGTTAATCCTAGTGTATAAGCCTGGGGAAGTACGTTGGAGTACAGGTCGAACCAAGGAGCAGCGGGCCACGCCCTCATGACACAACGAATCGCGAATCGCTTATCCTTTTGGTTTTGCGGCGCCACCGTCTCACTGGTGGCGTCGTGCGGGGGGCATGCCCCCGAGGCTCCGGCGCCCGTAGTAGACGTGACTCAGGCGATTGCATCGGCTACGGAAGGGAATCCGTTTCCGTCGGCCTCTCGCCTCAATTTCACGTGGAATATCCGCGAACCGAATCTTCGAATTGGAGGCATGGGCGTCGCTCGTCTCGAGCCACCCGACAGGGCTCGCCTGGATCTTTTTTTAGACAACGGCCAGTCCGTGCTCGCCGTCGCGTTGGTCGACGACGACCTCCGAGCTCCCCTGGGCACTGCGCTGCAGGTTGTCCCGTCACCCCCACTGCTTTGGGCGTCGCTCGGTGTGTTCAGGCCGGGAGAGGGAGCGACCCTGGTCCTCGCGGAGGAGCGAAACGACGGTACGCGTCTACGCTACCGGCTAGGCGACGGAGATGAACTCCAGTATCGGATTCGCGACGGAAGATTGGTCGGTGTCGAGCTCTTCCGGGACGGGAGTGCGTTGCATCAGGTAACTCTCGAGCGTAAAGAGGGTTGGGAGTTGCCTAGTGAGGCGACCTACCGCAATCTGGCATCGTTCAGGGAACTCAAAGTCACGGTCGAGTCCGTAGAGAGTGTAGAGTCCCATCCAACCGATATCTGGAGTCCTCATCGCTAGCTCGATCATGCGTCGCGTGGGGCGCCTGTCTGCGTTCTGCGTTGTGTTGGCTATGTCGGGGTGTAACTACGGTTTCCGATCGGGGAGTTTTCCGGACCATATCCGAACCGTGGCGATCCTGCCGTTCGAGAACGACACCAACCGCTTTGAACTCACACAGGAACTGCACGAACAGTTGCTCCGCGAGTTACCTCGAGCCCTCGGGGTCACAAACGCGGGGGAGGACGTTGCCGATGCCGTTGTTCAGGGGCGCATCGTACGGTATGACCTGACGACCCCCCTGTTTCGACCCGGCCAACAAAGGGATCAAGTCGACGTGCTTCAGCGTCAGGTGAGCATCCGGGTCGAGGTCGAGCTTATCGATCGCATCCAAAATGTGATCCTTTGGGACGACCTCGGGCTGGCGACCCAGGGGCAATATCTCGAGGAAAGCGAGACCGAAGAAGTGGGTCGCGCCGAGGCCATTGAGCTGCTCGTTCAACGCATCGTGGACGGCGCCCAATCAAACTGGTAGTTTGCTTTTTTAGTTCGGGGCACTGATTCAAGTTTATCGGGTCCCAATTCCTCGGGCGGCGAGCGGGCTGGAGATCACGCACTGCGCCGCCGCCTGAGCCTTAGCACACCTGTCGACTCAACCTCTGGAGACCATAGGGATGGAGCAGCTAGTACTAACGAACGCGATGATCGCCTCTGGCGTCGTTCTCGTGCTGACCTTTGTCGCCATCTTCACCGAGCAACTGCACGGGATGGAGCGGGCTAAAGTCGCTGCAGCGGGCGCCCTCGGGATGGTGATCGTGGGCCAGTTCTACGGCTTCTACACACCGGCCGAAGCCATCGAAGCCGTGGACTGGAACGTGATTTTCCTGCTCGCAGCGATGATGACGATCGTCTCGATCATGATCCCGACCGGAGGCTTCGATTGGATGGCGTACAGGCTGGCTGCTTACAGCAAGGGGCGGCTCTATCTGATGATGGTGCTGCTCGGCACCGCTGTAACGGTACTTTCGCTGTTGCTCGACAACGTTACGACCGTCGTGATCTTCGGGCCGCTGATCATCCTGATCGCGCAGGCGCTGAAGGTGAATCCGATTCCTTACCTCATGGCCGCAGCACTGCTTTCCGATACCGGTGGCATCGGCACGCTCGTGGGCGATCCTCCTAACCTCATGATCGGTTCGGCGGCGGACATTTCGTTCAACGCGTTCGCGGTCCGCATGGGCCCGCCGGTCGCCGTGTGTTGGCTCGCGGTCATCTTTTTGCTCAAGTTCCTCTTCCGGAAGGAGCTGGCCGAAACACCCGCCGATACCGCTAGCTTCCATGGAAAGGGGGAGATCAAGGACCCGAAGCTGTGGAAGGCGTCCATTATCGTCCTCTGCTTGATGGTCGTCGGCTTCATTCTCCACGATGCCTTGCACTGGCAGCCGTGGTTCGTCGCAGCGCTTGGCATGACCGTGTTGGTGTTCGTGTCTCGGGACCTGCTGATGGATAACGCGATGGAGCACGTCGAGGTCCCACTGCTGATCTTCTTCCTCGGCCTTTTCATGGTGGTCGGCGGGGTGGAGCATAGCAAGTTCCTCGTCTACATAGGTCAGTTCATCCTGCCGTTCGCCCAAAATGATCTACTGACAGCGACGATCGTGCTGATGTGGGTCTCCGCCGTTCTGTCAGCTGCGATCGACAACATTCCGTTCACCGCGGCGATGATCCCGATCATCCTCGGCATGGAGGCGGCGGGGATCAACGTGACGCCGATGTGGTGGGGGCTTGCGATGGGCGTGGGACTCGGTGGGAACGGCACCCATATCGGCTCGACGGCCAACGTCTTCATCGTCACGATCTCCGAGCGCTTGGCGCGACAGGAAAACGATCCGAGCTTGGTGATCACTCCTGGTATGTGGTTCAGGAAGGGCACGCCGGTGATGCTCCTGACCCTGGTGCTAGCGACCGGGCTGATGGTGGTGTTTTGGGGATGGTTCGAGGCTCCCTTGGGGTAGGGGCGTCTGCACGTTTCCGGGATTCCTCTCTTACCCGTCTCATGGCTTCACTAACGCTGGGCACTCGGGGTTCCCTACTGGCTCTTACGCAGAGCCGCACGACCAAGGCCGCCCTCGAAGCCGACGGATCCACACAAGTCGCCCTCGAGATCATGCGCACCACGGGTGACGTCCAGATCGACCGACCCCTTCCGGAAATCGGTGGTAAGGGGCTCTTCACGCAGGAGTTGGACGAGGCTCTCCTCGATGGGAGGGTGGACCTGGCCGTCCATTCGCTGAAGGACCTTCCCACCGAGTTGCCCGACGGGCTTTGTCTCGCCGCTACCCCGGCTCGGGTCGATCCCCGAGACGTTCTGGTCGGACCCAAAGGTGAACGCACCTCTCTGGCCTCTCTCGAACCGGGAGCCGTGGTGGGGACCAGCTCGCTACGCCGCGCCGCCTTGCTCAAGGCGTTCCGGCGGGACGTGGAGCCGCGCAACATTCGCGGGAATGTCGACACGAGGCTCGCCAAGGTGGACGTCGGCCAGTACGACGCCATCATCCTCGCGGGGGCGGGCCTGATGCGGCTCGGTCTCGCGGATCGGGTGGTGGAATGGTTTGAGCGGACCGCGTGGTTGCCGGCCCCCGCGCAGGGTGCCTTGGGGGTCGTCACCCGAACCGACGACGACGAGACACGAAAGTTGGTCGAAGCGCTGAACGATCCTCCCACCCGCACCGCTGTCCTGGCCGAACGGGCACTCCTTCAGAGCCTGGGAGGTGGATGCCAGGTCCCGATCGGGGCATTGGGAGTCCCGTACGACCGTGGTCTACGCCTCTGGGGATTGGTCGCGAGTGCAGACGGAACGCAGGTGGTGCGCGGCGACGCGACTGGCCTGGCCGCTGAACCGGATGAGCTGGGTGAGCGCTTGGCTCAACTGCTCCGGGAGAGGGGCGCCGGGGACATCCTGAAGGACGTGTTCGACGCCCAGGACGCGGACACAGGACAAGACGCGCTATCAGACCCCGGCGCGGTAGCAGGACGGGATCTGAGCAGGCCATGACAGCCTTGAAAGACAAAATTCTCTCCCGGGCGGACGTCGTTGCCCGCTACGGTCGCCCCCGCAATGAACGTGTCGTATTCACGAACGGTTGCTTCGACCTCCTGCACCTCGGTCATGTGGAATACCTCGAGCAGGCCAAGAGTCTAGGTGATGTTCTGGTCGTCGGCCTGAATACGGACGACTCGGTTCGCCGGCTGAAAGGGTCCGGGCGACCCCTGGTGGGCGAAGGCGATCGGGCCCGGGTCCTTGCCGGGCTCGCCAGTATCGATGCGGTGACGCTCTTCGGCGAAGACACACCCCTGGAATTCCTCGCGCAACTGCTCCCGGACGTGATGGTAAAGGGTGGTGACTACACGGTCGCTGAGATCGTCGGTCGCCAGGTGGTGGAAGCGGCGGGCGGCACGGTCACGGTAGTGCCCTTTGTAGGAAACTATTCGACATCCGCGCTCTTTGAGCGCCTCAAGGAGGATTCGTGACGGACCGACTCGATGGTCGCGCGGCGAACGAGCTGCGAAAGCTGGACATATCGCTGGATTCAGCGCCGTACGCTGAGGGATCGTGTCTGATATCCACCGGACGAACGCGCGTCCTCTGCGCCGCCAGCGTCGACGAAGGGCTACCTCCGTGGCGAGAACGTAGTCAGGCCGGGTGGGTGACTGCCGAATACAGCATGCTTCCAAGGGCTACGCACACGCGGTCCCGCCGAGAACGATCCAAGCTCGGAGGGCGCACCCAGGAAATCCAGCGTCTCATCGGTCGCTCATTGCGTTCGGTCGTGGACCTGAAGGCTCTGGGGCCTCGCACGATTATCGTCGATTGCGATGTGCTTCAGGCCGACGGAGGTACGCGTACCGCGTCAATTACCGGCGCGTCCGTCGCCCTCTGGAGTGCGCTCGATGGGCTCATGAAGGAGGGACTGATCGAACGCAATCCTATGCGTGAGATGGTTGCCGCCGTGAGCGTGGGAATCGTCGACGGCGAGCCTCTCTTGGATCTGGATTACCCCGAAGACTCGTCGGCCCAGGTCGACCTCAACGTGGTCGCCACCGGAGAGGGTCGCCTCGTAGAAGTGCAGGGTACGGCTGAAGGACACCCCTTCACTCGGGCAGAACTCGACGACCTCATGGATTTGGCGCTCGAGGGTGTGGGGCGCTTGATCCGCTCTCAACAGGGCGCGGTGGAGTAGCGCTCAACGCGCGCTCCAGAATTCGAAATGGATTTACTCGTAGCGACCCGCAGCGCGCACAAGATGTCGGAGATCCGAGGAATACTGGGTGATGTGTCAGGCCTTCGGGTGCTCGACCTCGATCAAGCCGGTGTGCGCTACACCGGGGCCGAAGACGACCTCGAGCCGTATGAGACCTTTGAAGAAAATGCGGTCTCCAAGGTCGAATACTTTCGAGGCATCAGTGGCTTGGTCACAGTGGCCGACGATTCCGGCATCGAAGTCGATGCGCTCGACGGAGCACCGAGCGTGCGCTCCAAGCGCTTCGCACCCGATCAAGGGTTCGACGGAGAGGCGCGCGATCAGGCGAACAACGAGTATCTCCTCGAGTTGTTGGAGGAGAAAACCATGGCCGAACGGAATGCACGTTACGTGTGCGTGGCCGCGTTGGCTCTCGACGGCCAAAACGTGATGACTTTGAGAGGTGAAGCTCCCGGAGTGATCGCACTCCATCCGAAAGGCAACGGCGGCTTTGGGTATGATCCGCTGTTCTTCGACGAGGAACTGGGACGGACGTTCGGAGAAATTGCGTTGGAAGAGAAACAGGCCAGAAGCCATCGGGGCCGTGCGTTTAGGGCACTCGCCGGGCATCTCACGCGCATCATCACGGGGGAGATCAGTGCAAACGCCTGAGACCACTCCGGACCATATCGGACCCACCGAGGACGGCTCCGCCCTCACGATCAGATGGGGAGACGGGCACGCCTCGACGTATCAGCCCCGGCACCTCCGACTGCTGTGTCCCTGTGCGGGTTGTGTCGATGAGCTGTCGGGGCGCCGCATGCTGACTAGTGCCATGGTCCAACCGGATGTATATCCTACCGCCATTCATTATGTGGGCCGCTACGCGCTCCAGTTCGTGTGGAGCGACGGTCACGACACCGGCATCTATACCTACGAGTTCCTACGAAATTCTTGTGGCTGCCCGACTTGTGCCGTGCCTGGTAGTGTCCCTGGGGCAGGGCCGGGGATCGACACAGGTAGTAAGGCGGATACAAGGAGTGACGAATGATCGTCGTGACGGGAGGTGCAGGCTTCATCGGTTCCAACCTTGTGGCCGGTCTCGAGGCGAGAGGCGAACCGACCGTGGTCTTGAGCGACCATCTCCGGAGCGGGGACAAGTGGCGTAACGTCGCGAAGCGCGATCTGGCGGACCTCGTATTTCCGGAAGCCCTTCCCGACTTCCTGAACGCCCATGGCTCTGAGGTCCGCGCGGTTTTCCACCTCGGGGCCGTCTCGTCGACCACTGAGTCCGATGCCGACTTGATCTTCGCCACCAATGTCCATCTGTCCCGGGACCTCTGGAGGTGGTGTGCAAAGGAGCAGGTGCCGTTCATCTACGCCTCCTCGGCGGCGACGTACGGAGACGGTGACGCGGGCTTTGACGACGATGGATCGGTAGAGGGCCTGGCAAGGCTACGCCCCATGAATCCGTACGGGTGGAGCAAGCACCTGTTCGACCGGATGGTGGCCCGTTGGGTGGCGGTAGATGCGCCTGTTCCGCCCCAGTGGGCGGGATTGAAGTTCTTCAACGTGTACGGGCCTAACGAGTATCACAAAGGGGCGATGCAGAGCATCGTCGCCGAGACATTCCCGGCCGCCGCGGCTGGGGAAGACCTGACGCTTTTCCGGTCTCACAATCCAGACTATCCGGACGGCGGGCAACTCAGGGATTTCGTTTCGGTGGACGACTGCGTGTCCGTGATGTTGTGGCTTCTGGACCACCCGGAGACGTCTGGATTGTTTAACCTGGGGACCGGACAGGCTCGCAGCTTCTTGGATGTAATGGAGAGTCTGTGCGCTGCTCTCAACCGCGAGGTTGCGGTACGGTGGGTCGACACGCCGATTGAAATTCGTGACCGTTATCAGTACTACACGCAGGCAGAGTTGGGTCGCCTGAGGGCGGCCGGGTACACAAAGCCCTTCCTTTCACTCGAAGAGGGCATCGGGGATTACGTGAGGAATTATCTCGCCACAGACGACCCTTACAGGTAATCATGAGTGCCCTGAACACCACATCTGGCAAGGCTCCTTGTGATGATGGCGCTCTGGTCCGCCTATCCTTATCTCTACCAGCCTAAGGGTCCCACGGCTATCTTGGGTTCGCCGTATTGTTGGGACAGCGACGGGGCGTGGCGCAGTCCGGTAGCGCACCTGCTTTGGGAGCAGGGGGTCCCCGGTTCGAATCCGGGCGCCCCGACTTGTTGGAGCACAATGACTTACGGAATTGCACACCTGCTCATTGGGTGTGCAATTTTGTAAATAGGGTCCATATAGGGTCCATCTTCGGCGTGCATAGGGGGT
>Ga0209403_10005453_pt1 | contig 13286 bp, 3 predicted proteins | sample ArcticOcean_MG_C_8_FD_187440 | JGI IMG/M metagenome (GOLD analysis project Ga0209403, IMG submission 187440) | Marine microbial communities from western Arctic Ocean - ArcticOcean_MG_CB11_86 (SPAdes) (version 2) | ecosystem: Environmental > Aquatic > Marine > Oceanic | place: Arctic Ocean... | reverse complement strand
GACGCAACAACGACGGAGCCTCGGGCCCATTCTCTAGGCCGTGTGAGGGGACTGCCGGTTCATGCGCTCTATGATCCATCCTTAGAGATTACGGCCCGTTTATGGGTGGCAACCCCAATCGTCTGATCGCCCTCCAGGGCCTCTATTTTATAGGAGAGACGTGTGCCGTTGACCTCAGTGATAACAGCCTTGACCTTCACTACCGCGCCTATCGATGTGGGCGCAAGGTGCCTCAGTCCGTCTACCGCATAACCTACCGTGGCGTAACCATCTCTAAGGTAAGGGTCAGTCGCTTCGATGCTGCAGAGTTCCATGAGTTTCAGCAGGGACGGTGTCGACAGCACGTCTGCACCGGGACGGCCCGTCCTGTTAGTGGAGAGGTCTTTCGTGACCTCGACTTCTATCTCGGCGGCGTCACCTGGCGCCAGCTTCCCTGTCGGCATGGGGCTTCACCTCGTAGACTGGTGGGGATGAAAGATTTTGCGGCATTATAGCAGCACGCCGAGAGCCTGAGGACAGTTGCCGTCAAGCAAAGCTCTGCTCAGGATGATCACCTGTGCGGAGATTTGGCTTGGCCGGACCGGATGGACGTAAGCTGAAATTGCGATGGCGAACCGGCAACAGGGGTCCGGAGCACTACATCGGCTTGCGGGCCACGACCATGCCGTAGCTAAGGACACCGGATGCAGCCAGGTCCCGAGCCTTGGCCAGCAGGCGCTTTCCCTCAGACAGCAAGCCTTCACCGATGGACAGCTTGCCTAGGCCAGATGCAATCTCGGCCATCACCAATTTCTTGCTGATACCACTAAGGAAGTCCTCGGCGACATCCCGACAATCCTCGACGTGCTCAAGCGCCATGCCCTCGCGTGTCAGCAGGTCACAGTAGCCCTGCATTGAAAGTGCGCCTCCGACACAACCGGCTGTCGCAAGCACTCCGCTGAGCTCCGGGGGCAGCGGCCCGGACACCATTACGTCCGTCAGTCCGATTCGCCCGTGGGGGCCAAGGAGACCGACGAGGCGGCGCGTGGCGGCGGGTTTGTCCGTGAAAATCGACATCACGCACTCGGTCACGATCGAATCGAACGTGCCCGCACCGACGTCCGTCTCCAAAATGTCGCCTTCGACAAAGCGCACCCTCTCGCCCACACCCTCGCGGCTCGCCATACCCGCTCCGGTCGCGACGCCCTCGCGCTCAAGTGTCACCGCGGTCACGCTGCAGCCCTTTGACTGAGCAAGATGCACTGGGGTGGCCCCTAGACCTGAGCCCACGTCCAAAACGTTCGAAGTCGCTCCAATCCCCATATTGACCGCTAGGCGACTCGTCAGAGCAAGGCCCCCAGGGTGAAGTGAGTCGCCCAGCAGCGCCCTAGCCAATGGGTGACCGGAGGTAACAGCGCAACATGCGTTCACATCGAGCATTCCACCACCTTCAGACAATCAGTCGTTCCTAGATATATATACAGGAGTTCCAGGAGACCTCACCCGAGTCTAGGAGGACACGGTACTTTATCTAGGATGAGAACGGAGTGCCAAGGGTTCGTTCGCGCCCAACATAATCAGAAGCAACCGGGCGAGCTTGTAAAGGCCCCTTGTAGGTGCTGGCACCAAGAGCAGAGTACGTGCAGCACCGGAGAAAATTCGGAGCCACCTCCCAGGGAGGGGCCGCTCCGCTCTGTAGCCCTAGTACCAAGTGCCTTCATGGCAACACCGTCACCAGGGCCGCGATAGAGGCCGGGATAGGGAGCCCCCCTCGGAAGAAGCCGATAACGGGCTCGGAGCAGCACTGACGCTGCCTCCCGAAATTGGACGGTATCCAGCAAAGCTCCAGATAGGTGCGTTGCTGCTTGACAATCAAACCATAATAGTTTTAGATTACTTGCGATTAGGGGGTTGATGATGGGTCCCACCTAACAAACGTGTTCTCTGACGCGCATCAGCGACTGTGCGGCGTGTGTCTGAGTCGCGAAATAATGTCCGGCCGATGAATTGGTCGGGTTCCCTCTCTCAGCAAGAGGAATAGCTACAACACTATCCCATAATATCCACCAAAAACCACGCGGAACCGCTGCCTATCCATGTTGAGGCAGCAATACATCAGCGGCCATTGGGGCTACGCCAGCTGGTGTATTTCGCTTTTGCCCTGACCCGCCCCCACAGTAAGGAACCTCTTTGGGACACCGAGCTATCACGCAGGGAGTGATTATGAATCGAAAATCGATCGCCTACTCAGGAATTCTGCTCTTGGCCCTCATTCTGAGCTCAGTCGTGTTGAATCAGGATGTTGTCCGGGGACTCACGTCTAATTCCCATGTGGCCTTGGCCACCTCTGGGAGTACTCACCTATTGGGCCAAGAGGTGGTATTCGTCGGCTCCCTCGTCTTCGGCGTCGACGAGACTGCCGCGATCGAAAAGCTCAGACTCCGAAACACCTCTGGGCCGCAGGCTCTCGACGTGGAGCTGCCCATTGTAGACACCGGTGGATCGTTCATTGATCTCTCGAGCGCTGTATCAGGTAGTCTCAGGGTAAAAGTCACTTTCAACAATATCGTTGCGTCCGGAAGCGGCACCCTGCCAGGCACACTGCCGGGGTCTACGCTGCCGAGTTCCGGCGACTTTAAGGGCGGCGCATCGGGTGGGAGCATTGCTGTCGTGGCCGCCTGGACCCCGCCAGTATTCCTTGATCCAGTGCCGAATTTAACCCTGATACCAAGTTATGACACTTATTTCGCCCTGCCAACTTTGACGGAACCAACGGATATTGCTGGCACGAAGTTGCCGGATTCTGGATACGCGTGGGCCGGCGGTGAAATCCCAACAGCAGGCGTAACCTCGGGTACTGCGCTTCCCGACTCCACCAGCACGGTTGCCGTGCCGCAAATAACCCTTGCGACCAACGCCCCTTCCTCGCTTCCGTCCATACCTGATACCACTGGCTATATGGGCATCGCTGCTACGACCACTGCGGGCTTCACCGTACCGACGCTGACAGCGGTGACCTCGTCGGCTGCGAGTTTCCCTTCAGCGACGGACTCTTTTGCAATCCCTTCACCAACTATCGCAACTTCCAGCATCACTGGCTTCGGTTCTGGTGCAGACTTTGTATTCACGGTGCCCGCCATTGACGGCAGCACCAGCTCTGCACAGGTAGTTAAGGGCATGGCCCACGATGGCACGAACTTCTGGTTCGTTCTTGCCGGTGCCAGTAACGACTTGATCATCAAAGTCGACGGCTCTCATCCTTATCATTTTTCAACGTCCACGACCGCCCCAAGCAATTCCATCGATGGTATCGCGGCCGTAGGCTCATCTCTATATGTTGTGGAAAATGAGCACAGGTGCTCGGGGGCGATCGAGACGGGCAATGATTGCACGCAATCCAGGATCTTCAAGATCGCCGATTCGAGTAGTCTGCCGACCAGTTCAGCCGAATCAAGCTGGGCCGCCGGTAGTAGCAACCCTGTTACAGCGGTGCTTCACGCCGGCGAACAACACCACCAATTCGCAGGTCTGGGGGCAGGGGGATCCGGAGACCTATGGACCGTTGACCAAGATGGTCAGAAGTTCTACAACCTGTACGCGTCGGGCATAGAAAAAGACTCCAACCAGGGTGAATGGACACAGGCAAACGCCATAGCGTTTTCCTCTAATCTGATTTACACGGCGAAGGGGTCGGTTATTACCCAGTGGACCGATGCGGGATCAAAGATTCAAGATGTTACTGCGGAGAACTCCGACGGCGGCAGCGAGTTGTCCGGCATCAAGTCGCTCACATTCGATGACAACACCATGTACTTCGTCAGCAATGACGACGGTAAACTTTATGCAACGTTTGTTGGGTCGTCGGTAACTTCTCCTATCGCGTCCAAGGGCATCTCTTTCTCTACTATCTCGACCGAGTCAGCGCTGTGGATACTCGTAGAGGGTACGCCCAAAGACTACGTGTTGAAGGTGAATCCGACCACGGGCGCATTGATCACTAACTTCTCGTCCGATGGGTGGGCTCAGGCGCCCAGCGCAGATACGGAAGGCATTGAGTACTTTGGCGGCTTTGTGTACATCATTGCTAACGAGGGTTCCGGTTGTTGCGACAAGCAACGTCAGCTGTACAAGATCAACGCTACGACTGGAAATACTGAGTCTGGCTACCCAAAGAATATGGGTGACAACGGTGTTAACGACGACCTAGGCGACATAACCAACGATGGCACTAACCTGGTCGCTTGGACGAAATCGAACTGGAACGACGTCTACACTTTCGACGCCGCCGCTTCCAATATCAATCAAAGTTGGGTTAACGGCGTGAATTGGAACGGCGCCAAGGCGCTTGCGTATCACCCGACCCAAAAGGCTTACTATGCCGCCAGCGGCAGCGAGGTGTCGAAACTCGGCACGTCGTTTGATCAGATTTCATCCAACACGCTTGCCGTTGCAGGCGAGGGTACTGCCATTAGTAGTGTGCAGGGGATGACGTTCTCGGACGCGTCTCCGTACAACGACCTTTGGTCTGTTGCCGGGACTCGGGTCTACCACTCCTTCATTTCCGCGACTGTGTCAAATAAACCCGTGGCAATGGCATATAGTTCCGACTCTATTACCAGCCTCGGGAGCACTGAGTCTCTGTGGGTGGTTGTGGACGCAGACCCGTTTGACCAGATCTTGAGGGTCAACACCTCCAATGGGGCACTCAACACGACGTTCGACTCTGACGGGATCGCGGACGCTCCAAGCGGGAACATTGCAGGGGCAGTGTTCATCACAGAGGGGAACGATAACTTCCTGTACATGGTCGCCAACGATCCTGGCAGCGACAATTGGAGTAAGACAAAGAACCTCTATAAGTACAACGTTAAAACCAGGGCCCTTGCGGCCGGGTATCCGAAAAACCTAGAAAATGCGCAGATTTGGGATGATGTTGGCGGGCTGGCTTACGACGGGACCAATCTGATAGTCACCGCTAATCAAATGAGCAACGTCTGGAAGATTTCAACCACCGGTGACTCCGTGGGTCAAGGGTGGCCTTGCTGCGCATCGGTATTCGGTGTCACGGGGCTGGCGTACCACTCTACCCGTGGTGTTCTCTATGGTGCCAACGCCACTACCCTGGTTGGGTTGTCTTCTGATCTGAATAATTACACCAGTGAACAAAACATAACGCTGAACGGTTCCTCTATGTCTGGAGACGTCGGGGCTATGACCTTCGGTAGTGATGTGCTGTACATTGGGCGCACCGAGAGCAACGTAGGCTACATCACGGCATCTGCGTTCTCCTCGTCGATAACGACTATCCCTCAGGGCCTGGCTCTCTCGCCTTCTGATGCAGCCTACCTGGGCACGAGCATTGGAGCAGCGTTGTGGATTGCCGTTGATGGTTCTCCGTACGACAGGGTTATCAAGGTAAATCCGTCCACTTTCGCCGTTGATACAAGCTTCGGTAGTGATTCCACGAAGAATGGGTCGGCCGAACTGCCTGCCTCATCTATTACGGGCATCACCTTTGCTGATAATGCCCTATGGGCCGTCGGAACTGGAGGGTACGATACTACGCTCTGGAAGCTGAATCCGACCACCGGGGCAGAGCTTAATGCCTATAATTTGTGCGGCGGCGGCGGCCCTGGCATGGGCGGCGGCGGCAATAGTATGTGCTCATCCCCTGGAGGAATGACCTACAACGGTACTGAACTAGTTATCTCTGGCAACAACGAAGAAAGGTTCTGGTACGTCAACCTGTCTGGTGACGTTCAGCGAGAATCATTCGAGCAGTACGCTCTGGGCGGCGCCAACGCAGCGGAATTTATCCAATCCGACAAGACCTACTTGACTGCGTATAACCAAAAAGTCCAGACCTGGACAAACCCTTTCGGGAATGACGTATGGCCAGCTGATTCCTACAATTTGAGCGGAGGAGTTTCCAACGTCCAGGGAATGGTAATCAATCAGACTACCAAGAATATCTACATGGGCTGGAACGACGGGACCGACGGCTATATAAGCCAGGCGGTACCTCCCTCCCCAATTACAAATACCCCGGTGGACATTGCGTACAACGCTGACGATGGCGAGTTGTACATTCTGGTCGATGGTAAGGGCGGAGACGTCGTGATAGCTGTCAACCCAACGTCTGGCGCTATCTTGGAGACCAGTGGGGTTGAAAGATTCTTCACGCTACAGAGCGAGGACGCCAAGGCTCTTGCGTACCACAAGGGTAAGATTTACGCGGTTTATGAAGACCGCGGAATGAATATGCAGGGCCCGCCACCACAGAAAGTCACGGTGCTTACTACCGCCTTTGTAGAGACCGGTGAATCCGGCTTCTCTCTGGGTACAGATATGGGCAACGTGCTAGGTTTGGCCTCCAACGGCACGGACTTGGTAGGTACCTCTGAGTATGGTGGTCCGAGAGCGGACACATACAATGAGTCATCCGGCCAGCGGATGAAGGAAATCCACTTCTACGACCCGAATAATTTCGGATGGAACGAAGAAGGCTTCGAGGACATAGCTTATACCACCAGTTCGCCCATGTACTTCCCGGTGAAAGGTGGCGACGTCTATCGGGTCGATGAGGGTGGTCAGGTAATTGACTCATGGGCTGTTCAACAACCCTCGGCCGGTGGTCCTGCTGGTTACTTGGTTGGAGCCGCTTTCGTGGGCAGCAGCCTGTACATGGCGGATGCCACCAATGACAAGATTTACAAAGCTCTAGTTCCTCTTCCGGAAATCACTTATACCAACGAGCCCAAGGCGCTGGCTTCAGATGGAAGTTCGTTGTGGGTGGCTCTTGAAGCGGAACCTGTTGACCTGATAGTCAAGATGGCTGTCTCGACCAGTACGGCTACTGTTGTAGCCCAATTTGACTCGCCGGGTACTGAGACGGACGGGTTGGCTATCCACGACGGCAAACTGTGGGTACTCATCAATGACACGCAGACTATCGAGATGCCTACGCCAGGTGGGCAGATGATGGCAATGCAGGTAACTGTTTCGCAAATCGTCTCACTCAATAAGGACTCCGGAGAAGAGCTGTCCGAAGGTTATCTGATGATTGACGATCCCTATATGGGGGCGGATGTCTTCAAGATGCAGGCCGCTGGCCTAGCCAGTGACGGTACGTTCTTGTACTCCGGTGCAAAAGGCTCTGGAGGGATGGACCCGAACGCCCAGCAGAACGGTGAGATCTATAAGATTAATCCAACTGACCTGCGCTTCAAGAACATGATGGGAGACGTGATCGGCGGCCCAGTGCTGACACAAACCAACCAGTTCGCAGGCTCACTTAAACAGATCAATGCGTTCACGGCATTCACGTTCGCGTCGGATTCAGCTTTCCCGGACGATCGTAAACTGATAGCAGCTGGTGCTCAGGGATTTGGCAACAACGCGGACAAAGTGTCGAGGTTGGACGCAGGGTCCGGTGTCATGAAAGACCAGCACACGCTGGCGTCCACAGACATCACAGGCCTTGCTCTTGTTGGCACCACTCTGTTCATGGCCGATGCGGAATCGGACTCAATTATTGGGACGGCCTTAGCAGAGAACACCGGCGTTGAGATGACCATTGTTGGGTCATACTCAGCAACCTTGTCAGCGTCTATTACGGCTGGCAGTACATATAGCGACTCTACTTCCTACACAATCGTAAGAAATCCTAAAGTTTCTGTCGAGCTGACCTCACCATCAATGGGCTTTGTGGCTACGTCTACCAGCGCCACGATTTCGGGTAGAGTTTCTGACCCGTCTGTTGCGAGTGTGAATGTTGGTATCCAATTGCCGTTCACCGAGTTCCTGAATGACACTGTGCTAACGGATGGCACTTCCGCTGCCCTGTGGACAGCGGCAATGGAGCATGGTGGAGGCGAGGGCGTAGGGTGGTTTATCGCGTCAGGTGGTGGCTGTCCAGAATGTAACCCGGCGGCTTGGCGCTTCGGCAAGGCGGGGACGCCGAGTTTCGACGTGCCCAACTCACGAGTAGCGGGCACCTTGACCAGCGCCGAGGCATTCCCTGTCGCTATGGGCTCTCAACTGTCGTTCGATACTGCCTGGGACACTGAGTTTATGCCTGATTTGGATATGAAGCTTGTCCAGGTGGCGACAGTCACACAGGACCTCCAGGGGAATGATGTCGTCGGCAGCTTCAAAACAATCGGCCAAATCGTGCAGTTCATGGATCCCATGGGCATGCCCCCTGGTGAGAATCCACATCCCAGTCTTTTCCAGTGGATAACGAGCACTCCACTACCGTTCGCTCCGGGCGTACACCATCCCGTCAGCATTCCATTGGACGTGTTTGCGGGGCAGCGTATCAAGGTGCGATTCAAGTTTGACAGTGGTGATGAGTACGGTAACGAAGGCAAAGGCTGGTTCGTCGACAACATCACGCTAAGCGGTTCGGGAACCAAGACTATCTCGGTTGCGACCACTCCTTTGGAGACACCAGTCGTAGCCCAGGTGAATGGAACGACTACAACGCTGTACTCCTCGTTTAGCACCAGCTTTGCTCTTGCCGAAGGCGAAAATACGGTTGTGGCAACAGCCGTTCAGCCATACAGCCCCAACCTCTCCGGGTACGCTACAGCAGGCGGATTCGTTGATACAAAGGCTCCTGTGATAACGCTGAGTGGTTTACCTGCAAATACCAATGTAGTTTTCCAGACCCTGACCGGAACGCTGGACGAGCCTACTATTGACCAGCCTGGCGCGGGTATGACGTTTACACAAAACCTTGTGACGCCCACTGGGGCCACCAGTTCCGTAGTGATCGGAAAGGTAACCCAAGAAGGTCCGTTCAGCTTAGGAATCAGTTTGCAGGAAGGCACGAACACCTTTATTGCCGTGGCAACTGACGGTGGCGGCATCGTGGCAACCAAACAGATCGTCGCCGTCGCAGACCTGACCCCGCCAGTGGCAACGGTTGAAATTGTCGCCGTGACCAGTGAGGGTGAAGCGATCGTAGGAGATCAGTACTTCGTGTTAGTCGCGGCGACTGACGCGCTCTCAGGGATTGCCACCAGCACCCTGGTTAGCACGGGTGCATTGATGCTGCCTCTGGCTGAAACTCCGGCCACACTTAGGGCGATGCATAGCCTGAATTCAGTGCCGACAGTTGCGGGGGACATCGCGACTACCCATGTAACTCTAGCCAGCGTTGAAGCAAACACGCCTGTTGCGTTCCACGATATCCCCGTAACGGTGTCTGACAAGGCCGGTAATACAATAACCGTAACTGGCTCGCTTAACGTGGTCGCGGCTCGGTCTAACAGGAACTACTTCCTGTTCCCTGGTAACAACTTCATGGGCTTGGCCCTCATACCCGACGACGGTGATGACGCCACGACCGACGACGCCACTCTGGACAGGCTGATGCGCCAGGACGTGACGGACCAGGTCAACCCGGCCTTCGTCACCCATCAGAGTACGTCGACCATAGTCCTTGGTGACGTGGTCGAGTCTACCTTCGCCTTCAACAAGGCAGGCAACTTCATAGTCCATACCCCGGGCGACGGCGCTGCGGACACGCTGACCGAACTCAAGCCGTTCCAGGGCGTGATACTTAAGACTAAGGAGATGACCGTCTCGAGTCCTGTGGTGGACATCTTCAACAAGGTGGACGTGGAGGGCTTCTCGGCCCAGCAAGCGGTGCCCATCAGAATCAACATCCAGGGCGTTTTCTCTCCGACAGGGGCATCGATCCCACCAAACAAAGAATTGCGAGTGGGCTTTAACCTCGTTGCCCCTCACATACTGGGCGATACGGACTTCAAACAGGTACTCAGGGGTGCTCTGATACCAAGAGAGCTGGCAATATCTGCGCTGACCTTCGAGCGACGTGTTGACGCGGTGGCCAGCAGCGGTATCAACGTGGAGATCTTCGAAGGATTTGTCTCCAACTCCATAGGTGACGCACTGAAGCCGACTCTTTCGTACTGGACCTTCATAGTGGACGACCCGCAGAACGACTTGGTCAACGATCTGGGCGACCAGCTCGGCCCGACGATCACGCCGTAGTAGGAGAACTGAGCGGCTTAGTCTAGGGAGTGTAGATCGCTCCAGCGGAATGAAACGTGGCATGAACAAGTTAGGCGGCGGGTCTTGGCCCAGTAATGTTAAAAAGGGCCCGCCGCCTAAAAATCCCTCTCTCGGGTGTCTGGGGATCGACGAAGAGTGAAAATTCGGGGGAGGGCTGTTTTTTGTGTTTGCAGATCCCGAAAAACGATGTTCTCCAACCCCCAGCCGACCTTAAGGTGAATGGTGTTAGTTAGAGTATTTGCCGGCCTTATCTTCCTGTCGACGCTGACATTGCTGCTCTCCTTGTGGCCCCAAAGCAGTACATTGTCGGTCAGTGCAGCACCAGAACTCCCGTACGTATTATACGGACGGGCATGGGATGCTGACGGTAACGTGCTCGGCGCCAACCTGGTGATCGAAGCCCGTATCAACAACATCCACTATGCGCAATCAGTCAACCCCGACACCCAGCTAGGGAGCCAAAACACCCTAACCCACTCACCTACTACTGCTGTGCACTACAACTACGGCAATAAGATCAATTTCCAAATATGTGCTGACGATCAGACCACGGGCGCAATTGAGGGTGGCAGGTCAAACGACAATATCGTTTTCTATGTCTCAGGAATACAGGCCACGTCTCGAAGGGTTGGCGTGGATAGCAGCAGCCGTACGTCCATCCCCTTCGTCTCGGGTGGTACCGGGCGGGTCGACCTCGTCATCCCGTCTCTAGAATCGGCTAAGGCGGTTGCGGCCACGGCCTCAACCAGCGCGTGCACAACTGCTGCTGCTCCCGCAGCGCCAGCGCCAACATCGACAGCGACACCGGATACCGGCGCATTCGGAGGCTTCACTCCCCCTGCGGCAACGCCGACTCCTGCTCCGGCCGCCGCGGCCGCCGCGGCAGTGGCCGCACCAACGGCTGTGACAGCAGAGGGATTGCTAGAAGACACCGAGGCGGCGGCGACTGGTCTAGCTGATCTGGCAACTACCGACATCACAGCGGCAGGAGCAGCGCTGGCCGAGGCTGCCACATCCGACGCTGCCGCCGCTGCCGATATCTTAACGTCTATCGTGTTGACCAACCCCGAGGCGGCGGGTGCGCTCCTCGTCGAAATAGCAGCGACGGACGCGGTCAAGGCAGGTCGGCTAATCTCCGATGCTGCCAATAAGAACGGCGCGGCTGCCGGCCAGATTATTCTTGCATCCTTGCAGTTGAACCTGGAGACCACAGGTAAGGCAGTCGCACAAGCCGCGGCTGCCGACTCGGCCGCCGCCGGCAAAGCGATCGGTGAAGCGGCCACGTCCGATTATGTCTCAACCGGTAAGGCCATCGCGGAAGCCGCCAAAAATGACGCCTCCTCAGTCGGCCGTGCTTTGGCCAAGGCCGGTAAGGATTATCCAGAAGCTAGTGGGAGGGCCTTCGCCAGCGCGGCCAAGGAAGATGTAGAAGCGACCGGTCTCGCGCTGACATCGGCCGCACAAGAGGACGCGGAATCCACTGGCTTGATTCTTGCATGGGCTTCTCAAGAAGACTCGGATTCCACTGGTAAAGCTCTCGCCAAGGCGGCGTCTGATGACCCTGTCGCCATCGGCATGGCAGTCGCCAATGCTGCAGCACAGGATCCAGTATCCACCGGCAAGTCAGTCGCCAGGGCCGCGCAAGATGACCCTGTCGCCACAGGCAAGGCAGTTGCCAGTTCGGCCGCGCAAGACGTCGTGGCCACTGGTAGAGCCGTGGCATCCGCCGCCAAGGAGGATCCGGTCGCCACCGGTCGCGCCCTCGCCACTGCCGCCCATCAGGACGCCGCATCCATAGGCCGTGCCGTAGCCAACGCAGCGAGGGTGGACCCACAGTCCACCGGTAAGGCAGTCGCCAACGCAGCTAAAACCGATCCGGACGCTACCGGTAAGGCAGTCGCCAGCTCGGCTCGAGAAGATGTTGCCGCAACAGGCCTCGCTGTTGCGAGCGCCGCTAAAGAGGACCCACAGTCAACAGGTCTTGCCATTTCCAGCGCTGCACAGGACGATTCTCAATCCACCGGCAAGGCAGTCGCCGAAGCTGCAGCAAGCGACCCCGAGGCAACAGGTAACGTCATGGCCGTCGCGGCCGCCAAGGATCCCATTTCCGCCGGCCAGGCTCTGACAAGCTCGACCCTGCATAATGCAGAATCGACCGGCAGCGCCATGAATTCTTCCGCCAAGCAGAATGCGGGAGCCACCGTCGATGCTCTTGGACGCGGTCCTGCGCAGGATCCCACCACCCTCAAGAAGCTGGGGAAGTTCCTGCCCCATGAACTTTGGGTTCCGGAGGACGAGCCTCAGATAGGCGTCGACCCGTCGGGGGTTGCAGAGTGGGCAAGCGTAGGCTCTCCTGATCCTGTTAGTCAGATCCTCGGCAAGTTCGCCGATGCCCCTCCGGGTGCACATGTCGCCGTCGAAAATGTGTTGGACCCGGACGTGCCCGACCTGCGGCCCGGACGAGTCCTCTATGAAGAGCCTGGCTACGTCGGCTACGCGAAGCTCTCGCCTGAAGGGTTCACCGACGATGAGCTCGCCACGGCGCACGTTACACTGTCCATTACCAAGTCCTGGCTTCAGAGTAACCAGATTCATGAATGGTCCGTGCAGTTCAGCCGGTTCGACGAGAACCAGCTGACCTGGCGACCCTCACTGGTGAAGCGCGTCCGTGAGGACGCGGAGCGCATTTTCTACACACTCGCGATCCCCGGCTTCTCCACCTGGTCGATCACAGGTAGCACGGAGCCTCCAACGGTGGAGTTCACCGTGGACGATCTGGTGATCAGCCCGTCTACTGTCCAAGAGGGAGGCAGTATCATCATCAGTGCGGATGTAACGAACCTTACGTCCCAGACCATGGAGTATTCGGCATCTCTCTGGCTCAACAACCAGGTGAACAGCACACGGAAAATCGTCGTCCCGCCTAGCGTCCCGATAACAGTCTCCTTTGAGGTGGCTGCCAATACCGGAAGTTATGACGTAAGGATAGGCCGGTTATCAGGGAGCTTCACAGTCCAGGCCGCTCCTGCGTCTACACCTACAGCTGCGTCGCCGGCGTCGGCGCCCACGAGCACGCCCACCGCAGCAGCTACGTCGGTGCCTCCTACGCCCACGTTTACACCGACACCTACGTCGACACCAACGCCACCGACACCTACGTCGACGGCATTGCCGCCGACGCCTACGTCGACGGCATTGCCGCCGACCGCGGCGCCGCCGACCGCGGCGCCGACCGCGACGCCGACACCGCCGACGGTGCCGCC
>Ga0209403_10005451_pt1 | contig 13292 bp, 13 predicted proteins | sample ArcticOcean_MG_C_8_FD_187440 | JGI IMG/M metagenome (GOLD analysis project Ga0209403, IMG submission 187440) | Marine microbial communities from western Arctic Ocean - ArcticOcean_MG_CB11_86 (SPAdes) (version 2) | ecosystem: Environmental > Aquatic > Marine > Oceanic | place: Arctic Ocean... | reverse complement strand
ATCACCGATGCCGGCAGGAATACAGGTGGAAGAAGAATGAGGGTACTTCACATACTTGCAAACGGACCACCAGATGTGAATGGCTACGCGGTCCGAACCCATTCACTACTTACCGCGCAGTTGGGATCGGGTGCAGTATCTCCAGTCGCCCTCACTTCGCCGTGGTATCCAGAGAGAGAGTCTATGTTCACACCCTATGAGGCGGACGGAGTGACATACCATCGCACCCTTCACCCCGCCCACATCGAAGAGACATCTGGAGTTGGAATGGGGTGGAGTGCATCCAGGGGCAAGGCCAAGATATCCAGGATGTCTGGAGACGAGTCCCTCGCACCATTCCCCATTCGTGCATTTCGTTTCGCCCTCAAGCCCCTGCGTCCGGGTTGGACCTGGTTGGAGGAGAAGATACTCTTCCGTCATTTCGAGCGGCGAATCATCGAGGTCGCCCTGCAAGAGAAGCCACAGGTAATCCACGCTCACACACCTTACAGGGTGGGCCTTCCAGCAATGCGGGCAGCTCGCAAACTCGGCATCCCGTTCGTCTATGAGATGCGGGGGATGTGGGAGGAAACTGCAGTTGCTAGCGGCCGTTGGAAGTCTTGGGGCCCAGCATACTGGCGTTACAGACATCTGGAGACCAAGGTTCTCAGAAAGGCCGACGCAGTCATTTGCATCAGCGAGACCCTCCGCAATGAGGCGATTTCACGCGGAGTTGACCCGAAGCGCATTTCATTGGTTCCCAACGCAGTCTCATTGAGTGAATCCGAAGGTGAAGATTCGGAGTTGTTGTCGCAAGCCCACTCTGAGTTGGGTGAGAGCACTGTTGTAGGTTACATCGGAAGTCTACGTGAAATAGAGGGTGTGGATGCAACAGCTGAGGCGGTTGCATTGCTGGCATCAAAGGGTGTCGAAGTCAAACTGTTCGTCTTGTCTTCCCCCGCAGGTCAAGAGGAGTTGCGTGCACATTGTAAGGCACTGGGAATAGAGGACCGTTCTGTGGTGATGGGGCCCGTTCCCCATGAGCAGGTCGCTCCCTTCTACGACTTGATTGATGTCTTCGTCGTAAGTCGTCCGGACAGCAGAGTAACTCGACTCGTCACGCCCCTCAAACCGTTTGAGGCGATGCAGAGGGGTCGCGCCTTGGTCATGTCAGACCTTCCCGCACTAGCCGAGATAGTTGAGCACGGCGTCACCGGAATGTTGTGTCCAGCAGGAGATGTGGAATCTCTTGCTGATACCATTCAATCTCTGATTGATGACGAACCCCGTCGTTCTGAGTTGGGTTCGAACGCAAAGGCATGGGTTGAGGCCAATCGGACCTGGGGATCAGTCATACAAGGCTCGTTGGCAGCGTATCAGAATGCGCTCGACAATCACTGAATGGAAACCACTCAGTTAGTGGAAGGGTCACCATCTCGGAAGTTGCACGGCTCGGGCGACAACTTTCCGTCGGCAGCGAGTTGTGAGGCCTCCTGCAGTGCGTCAGGAGTCCCACAGTCGAGCCACAGGTAATCGTCGATGTTGCGCAGGAGCGCCTTGCCTTGGGAGATGTATCTGCGATTGACATCGGTGATGGTGAACGCACCCCCCTTCAACGCCATCTCCTCGTCCATGTAGGTCCAGAAGTTCTCGTCAAACAGGTAGATGCCGCCAATGGCCACAGACGACTGTGGGCTGTCGGGCTTCTCCTCGATGTCGACCATCTCTCCAGCCTCGTCAAACACCGCGACACCGAATCTCTCCGTGTCGTCGACCGTTCTTCCGAGCAATAGGCAACCAGGCGCTTCATCCACCTCACTCCAGTGAGTGACATCACCCCCCAACTCGTAGGTGACTATGTTGTCGGAGAAGTAGACCAGCATCCTACTTCCTTCGACATGAGGCCGTGCGAGGTTCATCGCGTGTCCCAAGCCCAGCGGCTCCTCCTCGATGACATAGTGGATGTTCTCTCCGGGAAGCCCGGTTCCCACATGCTGGGCGATTTGACCGATGAATCGGTTTCCGATGATGGTGATATCCTTGATTCCGGCCCGGCGAATTGTAGCCAGAGCGTAGTCGATGACAGGCCTTCGGTGCAACGGAAGGAGGGTCTTGTGAGTGAACCGGGTGAAGGGTAAGAGGCGTGAGCCGGCACCACCGGCAACCAAGACTGCCTTCATCCTCATCTCGCATCCCCGCCCTTTGGGCGGACCTCCCCCCTTTTATCGGTTGATGTTCAATAAGCGGCTCTTGTGATGTCCAAAAGAGTTTCAGGCCATGTTCCAAAACCATTTCATTCATGCGGCTTTCCAGGTCCACCGAAGTGGCCGCTACCCACCAAATCACCCAATTTATCGACCCCTGCTTCAATCAATTCCGGGTCACTCGACTCAGACCGCTTCCATCTCTTTTGGGACTCTTCGGCAGCGACTACATTAGCCTCTTCAACCGCTACCTCCGAATTAGTCAAAGACGCCTGCCTTACCTCAAATTCAGGGCGGGGAGTCAACCCATCCACCCGTGTTAGTGAGGTGGCAATCGTGTCTGCACCTTTGCCCTTAGCCGGCCCTTTGGGGTCCTTCCCCCGAGTCCTGTAGATTGTGCTGCCCCACTCATCGACCTCCTTCGCCATCTCATCGCCACTTTTGGCGTCGACCAGTCTCTCAAACACATCGCTGTTTTCGTTCATTCGCAAGAGTGTGTTCACTAGATCGGGAGATTCAATTCCATACTCATCGACAAGTTCGGTTACAGTTGTTCTACCCTCGATGATATCTTCAACCATCTCCATTGTTCTGTTAGTTCGCCGATTAATTCCGATGAGTATCAAAAGCGTCACCGATGTGAAAATTACCGCCCAAGTCAAAGGTGTCAGGATTATTCCGAACGGCGCCACCCAAAGCAGGCGCACTAGAAAGGCGAGAAAAACGAATCCCAGCCTCGGAAATCCATAGTAAAGCAACTCGGAACGAAATGCCGCCGAACGGATTTCCTCACGCGGATAGTCGGACATCTAACCACCTCAAATCAGGTCATCGGGAAGCGACTTCAACCACTTCTCTTCAGTTGTTCTTTGAGGTTCCCCTACTTGGGAGATTCGGAACGCTTTCAGTTCGGGTGCAGGTGGTTTTGGAGGGGTCCGCGTCTGGGAAACCCGGTTGGATTTGGAGGGGCGGTATCGCATTGCGTCATCGACTGGAGTGTTGATTTCGCGTCCCATTACCACGGAGTCTTGGACATTTACACTGGACGAACGCGGCTCCATCGCGAGTTGTTGAAGAAGGTCGGTCAGCGCCCGTTGTAACTCCCGGTTTCCATCCGTCATTTCCTCCAACATCTGCTGCTGGTTGTCATTGCTGTGCGCCGCTTGATTGGCGAGCATCCGCTCAAGAGTTGCAAGAGTGTCCTCCCACCGGCCATGTCCACTCTCTGTCTGTGATTCGAGTTTGTTGAGCAGCCGCTGTTGTGAACGGATAAGTCGCTGCGCCTCCTCCATCGCCTTCTTTTGGGTGGTGAGCGTTTCCTTCTGGTCGTCGATCAACTTACGCGCTTCAGGCGCACCCACCGCGTCCCTTCTCTCAAGTTCAAGGATGGTGTTCTGCAATCTCTCATCTCGGTCTTTGAGAATGTGTTGCAATTGGTTGCATTGATTGTTTACAGCAGTGAGTTGATGCTGGCCGAGAACCAGATTCATCTGTTGCCCATCCACAAGTTTAGCCAGTCTTCGCCGTTCTCGATAACTGTGCGGGACATCATAGAGCAGGGTTGAAACAACTCCTGCTGAAACCGCTATTTCAAACAACATTTGCCATTGTACCAGCATCCAAAGCGTGGCGAGGCATCCGATTAAAATCGCTCGTAGTCGTGGCATCCCAAGATATAATTCTAACTCGGAAGTTAAAGACAGTTTCCGTCGCGGGTCTCGTTTTCCTCATCCATCGAGGGCAAAAAGGTCCTCGGCGATTTCAACGACTTCTCCTAGACCGAGCAGCCACTCTATCGCTTCTGAGAGTTCATCTGGATTGATTCCGCGCGGCTCGAGAAGGTCATCGATTTCATCGAAGCTCAAAGGCAGAGTTCCTGCTGATTTAGCCTCCTCCATTTCGACGAGTATGAACTGTGCAACGATTGCGAGCAGAGGGTCATCGCCGGGCTCACCGGGTAGATAATCGAGCAGAATTGCTGCTGGGTGCGCCTCATCTTCGCTGGGTTCCACCACCTCCTCTTCGGTAGCCTCCTCAACTGGTTTCTCGCCTTTTCTCGAAAAGACATCGAACAGGTTTCGCTGATTGGGGTCATTCCAGCGGATTTCATCTAAGTTGACACCCATTCGCTTCAGCTTGCTGGCAAGTGTGTTTACTCTGTTGAGTCGCTGTTCCAACCTCATCCGCTCTCTTCCAAGATTTCCTTCGACGAGTTTCAATTCCTCCTTCGCTCGCTTGGCGAGCCAGTCGTCAAGACTCCAATTCGGATCGAGTCTCAGCATGGTTTCCCAGAGGACCCTTACTTCCACTGGAAGTGTCTTCGCATCGATTCTTGCACCATCGTCGGCATCACTTGGAGTGCGGGCTGTCACGGCACACTTGCCCACAATGACGGTTGATGAAGTAATCGCTCAACCAACTGTCGAAACCGCTTCAATAGTGGTGTTCATGTATGTTGAGCCGGTGGCGCGACCGATGGCAACCTACCGCCTTACGATACTGCCCGGCGACGGCACTGGCCCCGAGGTCATTGTCGAAGCCGAGAAATTGCTCGCCATCATAGAGCAGTATACCGAATTAGCGTTCGAAAAAACTACCATTCCATGTGGTGGAAAACACTGGCTTGACACCGGTGAGGAGTGGCCAGAAGGCTCATTTGAACATTGTCGAGACAACAGCGACGCTATCCTTCTCGGTGCAATTGGTTGGCCTGGTGCGAGGTTGCCGAACGGTGACCTTGCTGGAGGGCAGGTGATTCTCGGCCTGCGGAGTGGCCTTGACCTATACGCGAATGTCCGTCCAATCAAATTGTACGAGGGAGTACGGCACAAAATTCACGACGAATTCACTCAAGTGTGGAAACCCTCCAAAGTTGACATGCTAGTTCTTCGCGAGAATACAGAGGGCCTCTACCACAGTCTGTTGCGGCGCTCAGCACTACGAGCGCAAGGCCTGGAGGAAAAGGAGGACCCCAAACTCGAGTTTGACGGCTTGACCGGTGAATTGGCATGGGACCCCCGACCTATTTCTAGGAAGGGTTCAGAGCGTCTGATTCGTATGGGCTTTGAGTATTCAAGACGCAGAAACGGCTCGCCCGGCGACGGCATCTCAAGGGTTACCTGCGTCGACAAGAGCAATGTGACTCGGGGCTGCCAACTGTTCCGCCAAGTCTTCCGTGAATTAGGTGCGGGTTATCCCGAAATTCGCGGCGAAGAGGCGTACATAGATGCCTTCACAATGTGGATGGTTCGTAATCCGGAATGGTTCGATGTTGTAGTCACAACCAACATGTTTGGTGATATCGTCACCGACCTCGGCAGCGTTCTGCAGGGTGGAATGGGAATGGCTGCAAGTGCCAACATCGGTGATGTCCACGGCCTGTTCGAGCCGGTTCACGGCTCCTCTCCCAAACACGCAGGCAAGAATGTCGTGAATCCAATCGCTACTCTCAACTCGGTTCAACTGATGATTGAATGGCTTGGTATGCAACACTCTGATGATGTGGCGCTACGAGTATCTGACTTGATTGAGCAGGCGATTACAGAACACCTCGGTGAGGGAAATCTGTTGACCTACGACCTTGGTGGAACCGCTTCGACATCTCAAGTCGGCAGCGCCATCTGTGAACGACTAGCAAATCTTCTAACCAAGACTTCAGAAACAATCCATTGATTGTTGCTAGCCAGTCTCACGAATCCTGCTTCTCTCGGTATAGTTGTTCAAACTGGTCCCACAGCTCAGTCTCGATGTCGGCTCGAACCTGCGCCTCTATATCTCCCCGAATCTGTTCGTAGAGGTCCCCGACCAATTGTTTGCGTAGATCTTCTTCCAGCTCATCTCGAATCATGTCTCGCCTCGCTTCGACATACCGCACGACTTGACTCTCCAACCGGACACATATCTCCAACAACCAATCCTCGTAAGGTTCGGGCAGGTCAAGCGCCTTTGCTTGTTGTTTCAGCGCTTGAATCGCTTGAGTTCTGACAGGGTTACCGGCGAGGTAATCTGCAGCCCCGGTAACGAATGAAACGATGACATCTACATATTCACCTTCGTTGACATCATTTCCACATCCGGGACAGTTTTTCAGCGCCTCTTTCTGAACTTCGATTTTATCGTGGTCAAGAGCAGAATTTCTTTTCGACGGACGCTGGTTTTCTATCCCCTGTCGTTGAATAGGTTCCGGCCGAGTATTCCCATCGCGTGCTCGCCGTTTACGCTTTGGCTGTGATTTCCCTTCGATATTAAAAGTAGTCGACGAAGTAAAAAAATCGTCGCCACTCACCGAATCTTTCCTTGCCGGCGCCATTTTACTCGGAAATACATCATCGCTGAGCGTCTAAAAGGTATGCCCGTACGGTTATCATTTCAGTTCGGTTGAGGAAGAGAATCCAACATTACGGCGATACAAGAGGCCAAATTCGCATCATTTTCCCATTTTTCTGTTTGGCTGGAGGTCCCATCTAGAATATCTTTGAGAAGCAGGGGGGAGCATCTCATCAACTCGTCAACGATGGTTACTGTGGCCGTTTTTGCCGTGCGTGACATCGGGTTCAAGTCGATGACAAGAAGTTGTTTTCCCAACGCAACCAAAGCCTCGCAGCGGTCGCCATCCTCCAAGGGTACGAGGACGACATCCGCCCCCAAAATTCCATTTTTACAACAGTTCGCCCGCGGCCCTTCCAAACCCGGTATTAGACCGTCTGGCTCAGCACCCAAAATTTCGACAGACTCGACTGCGGTTCGCCAGTTTCCAAGCCGTTTTTCGTGTTGGTTTGACCACCCCTCAGGTGCTTTCCCTTGAGCCACGAATTCCTTCCGCTCGCCAAGCCTCTTGAGTAGTGCCGCCATCCTTTCGGGCGTTCGATAGTAGATGTTGATTTCAACCGGGCAGCCGACGACGGCAGCACAACGAATCAGGTCGTCAGCGGCGAGTGCAACCGCATTTCCATTGAGTGAGATGACAGGATTTTCTGCATTGATTAGGCGCTTGGCTGCCTCACTGATAGCCCGTCGTGCAGAGGCGCAGGTTTGCTCGCCGAGCAGATAATCGAATGCCTCTCCCCGTCCGTGAGCGATGAGGGCCGAGGCAGCGAGCAGTCCATCTGCTGCTGCTTCTGTCAGTAACTTTCGTCCAATCAGAGAGTTGTAGCGAGGATGGCTGCGAGGGATGTCTCCCATCAGACCACGGCCTCAAGCACCCTCAAACAACATAGAGAGGTCAAGTGGTGATGTGCCGCGGTGAAGTCCACTCGCAGAAACCAAATCTACCCCTAGATTCTTCCAAGTCTCAAGGTCACTGAAGCCGACATTCCCACTCCCTTCAATGATGACCAAGTCGCGGAACTTCCTAGTATTGAGGTCGAGAATGACCTGTTCCGCTTTTTCCGGCTCCATGTTGTCGAGCATTAGAGTAAGACGCTTTTGTCCGCCTTCGTCACCCATCCGCTGAACCCAAACTTCAGCGGCCGCAACCGCTTCATCGATGGTAGCAACTTCGAGAACGATAAACGCACCTGTGGATTCGAGGTTGAGTTCTCTTACCACTCTTGCAATTGCCTTCGGTCGTCTTTCTCCATCTTGGACTATTCCAGTGAGGTCATTTTCCTTGACCATCCGAGCATCACCTCGCACCAGTCGATGGGTCAATCCCCCACCGAGATGGACTGCCCACTTGTCGAGCAGACCCCAGTGAACTTTGCGAGTTGAAGCGACACGCATCGGGGTCGCAGCGCGGCTCCAAGCGAGACTATTGGTAGCAATCCCCGATAATCGTCCTATGATATTGAGAATCATTCGCTCGGCGGCGAGGACTTGTTCACGACCGCCTTCGATTCCAAGAATGATTTTGCCCGCCTCTATGTCTGCGCCATCACCAGCCATCCAGTCCCATGTGGCACCGGGCATCCACTCTCGCATCAGGTGGTCGGCGACCATGATACCCGCTAGTCGACCCGGTTGGCGCGACCAGATTCTTGCACTCACAGTTTCACTGTCTCGGCCGAGCGGTGCAGTGATTCCTTCATCGTGCATCAGGGTGGTGACCCACCTTCGTATGGTTGAGTCCAACCTCTCGGTCGGCTTGTGGTCAACCCAGAGTTCTGCGCTCCTGTCGTGAGGCAGACTCACATGGATTGGTAACTCGACCATGGGACCGGCGACCGGCTGACCCCGTTTGAAGGGTGCGCCGGACCGAACGGAGGCCCATAGGGCCTCATTTCCCATCGTCAATCGCTTGAACTGCGGATTCCACCGCGGCAAGACATGAGAGCAAGTCGTCGAGCGTTGCTCGAACAGAACCCACGCTGTCAGACGCAGTCTCAATCACCAATTCGACTTCATCGCAACTTACCGCCTCACCATCGGAGTCGGCTGCGGAGTCACCATCGGAGTCGGCGCTAAAGTCACCATCGGAGTCAACGCTGAGGTCACCTTGTGAGTCACCACATTCCTCGATTCTCGCCTCAAAGGTGTCGGGGTCATCTGGCGAGACTGCAGCGAGAAGAACCTCTGCTAACTCTCGGCTGCCTCGCCAGCGAATGGTTGCCCGGTGGCTGCCCTTGTCGATGTCGCCAGCCCCACTTTCACCACTCGCCATATTCACCCCGATGTGGGAATACTCCTTCGCATTGTCGCCCGAGGTCGGCCTGCGAAGAGTGATGAGGAAGTGAGCGTGTGGAGTAGATGTGTCAACTGAGGAAGAGGCCGAAGATTCGAGCCTAGATGGGTCACTTTCCGAGGCTGGTTCCACATTGGAAGCACAGCACGGTTTGCAAGGCCTGCCCGAAATAGACGATGCACCCCCACTCTTCGAAAGCAGCGGAGCACGCATCGTTCTGCCTTCCGAGATGAGCCGCCACCCGATGGTGATTTGGCTGGCAATAATGCTGTTTGTGACCGGTATGCTCGGACTTGTCAACGGCATGGATTACATCGACGGTGATTCTGGCCTCATCAACCATCGCAACTTCATCTACCGCGACGCAGAGAGAGCCGCCCCCGGAACTGCGGTCCTTCTCGGCCAGGTGGTTTACGAGGATGGAAGCCCAGCCCCTAACCATACTGTGAAAGTGACTGTCAGAGATGCGAACGGTTCAATCATCGAGAAACAGAACACCACCGACGACAACGGAAATTTCCGCGTTGATGGGTTGAATCCCGGACTTCAAGTTCTGTTGATGGCGAACGAATCAAAGGGCACCGCACAACTTGTCGAACACGAAATCCTGCTGAGTGCCAAACCCCCCTTCTCGTTCGAGCCACTCGCCTTCACCACCCTCAAACTCACCTTCCCAAGTGACGAGGCGTTTGACACTGAGGGCGATGGGACGCTGATTTCCTATGTTGCCTCACAGGCAGAAAATAGTACGCAACTCTACGACGAGTCTGCCGCGGGAATGTATGTCATGGTCGGCGTCGGATTCTCTGGGCTAGCATTGCTCGGGCTCGGAACAACATTCCTCGGTTTACGCTCTGGTAACCCAGCGATGCTACGAACCGCGTCAATCCTCATCTTCTTCACACAAGGTGCCTACATGAGCGCCTGTTGCCTCGGACTGGTCGCCTTTGGTATGACCTTCGCACTGCCAAAGCGGCGCATCGACTGATTGCCAAAGCCGCGCATCGACTGATTGCCAAAGCGGCGCATCGACTAATCATACACCAGAAGTCGAAGTCATCCGTTGGAACCACGGTCCAATCGAGCCGTGAGCCTCGACGATTGGAAAGCCGCGCAGCCCCCGCATCGCTCGCAGAATCCCGTAGTTGGCGAAGTCTGCCCCATTGGGCACATCGCCGCCCATGAAGTCGCCTGCGAGCGCGCTTGAGAGGTGGTCGAGTTGGAATTCAAGGTTCTCTTCGGGAGGAAGTTCGAACATCTTGGCTCGGCTCTTGCCGACCATCCGCATGATGAATCCGCCGAGCCATTTCGCCTGAAACGCCTGCCAACGGCTGAACGATTCAACCTCTGATACGTAGGCGAGCGCCCTACGACTGTCACCATATGAACTGTAGATGACGGCAACGATTGACTTCCCGAGAACATCCCCACTGAAGTCCATCCACTTGTCTTGGGTCTCATCCTCGCCAGCCCGTGGGAAGGGCGTTCCCCCGGTGTGGTTGGTGTTGACCCAGTGGAGGATGGGGTTGGAGTCGTTGACCTGTGTGCCGTCGGCCTCCACATAGACCGGCACCGCCGACCAGTCTGACCATTTGAGTTCTTTCTTCTTCATCGGGTCGACCTCTACTTTGGAGAAATCGACGCCTTTCCAGGAGAGTAGTGAACGAACCTTCCAGCAGAACGGACAGGTCTCAAAACAGTAGAGAGTCGGCTTCCCGTCGACCACCCGCTCAGGCACCTTTGCCTCTTGCACACCAGAACCATCATCCGCCATGTTTCGCTCCCCCACCCTTCGCCATTACAAACCTTCGTCACGGCCTTCCGAGCAGAGTCGTAAAAAAATTCGGCTATTCTCAATGTGGAGGTGGACTGGCACAATCTCAGTTCTCAGTCCTGTGGTTCGGGAATCTCAACCGCGTGCTCTTCCAATTCAGAGAGTTTGCAATCCTCAAGAGCCTTGATGTGGGTGGAAGCGAGAATCACAGGAGGAGCAGAACCCATCTCGTACGCCTGCTTCCAGCGTGATGCACAAAGACACCAGCGGTCACCCTCTTTGAGGCCCGGGAAATTGTTTTCTGGCATAGGGGTTGAGAGGTCGTTTCCGGCCTGTTTTGAGAACGCAAGGAACTCCTCGTCTACGAGTACACAAACAGTGTGGCTACCCAAATCCCAGCGGTCGGTGTTACAACATCCGTCGCGGAACCAACCGGTTTCCGGGTCGTTTGAACAGGGCTCTAGCACGCCCCCGAGCACATTGACACTCTCATCCATCAAACAGGGCCAAGGGAGCCGTGCACTTCATGGGTCGCGCGCCCGGGTCTGACAAGAGGGGGAGGTCACATGGTCAAGTTGAGGCAAACCCCCGAGGATTTTCTCGTCACTGAATTAGGTGGCCCAGAGCCGGTTGTTGGTGAGGCAATGGCTGATTGTGAGCATCGTCTCTATCGGTTGGAGAAGCGGGGACATGACTCGATTGCGCTGCTCGCTCGTCTATCTCGAGAACTGGGCGTAGCTCGCAGAGCCTTCGGAATTGCCGGGCTCAAAGATAGGCACGCCGTCACCTCCCAAAAGGTGACTATTCCTGCTGGGACAGGAAATGGTATTCCAAAGGATGTGGGGGATTCTATCGGCGATGAGAGTGACGGATTGACTGGCGTTGGCTGGCGGCTGACCCTGCTTGGTGGAGTGGAGAAGAAGTTGCGAAGCGGCCACCATTCCGGAAATCGATTCGAGATAATCGTGCGCGATATGAACTACGCTCAAGTCCAAGGTCTGCCGCGCCGGCTTGAGCAGGCGATAGCGCACGGCTGGCCGAACTGGTTCGACTCACAGCGATTCGGCTCAGCGGTTGGCAACCGAATGCCCGGGACTCACATCATCGCTGGAGAATTTGAGAAGGCGATGAAACTCCACCTAACTGTCCGCAACAAATCCGACCGTTCCGACAAGCGGCGCGACAAGAAGAAGATGGCCGCATTGTGGCCCAAAAAAAGTGGTCGGCACGGTTCGGGAACAAGAGGCTCGGGCGGCTCAGGCGGCTCTGGCACAAGAGGCTCGGGCGGCTCGGGTGGAAGTGGCTCGGGAACGGAGAGTAGTTTGGCAGAATTGGCAAATTTGAGGGTCGAACACAAGCCGTTTCGCAAGCCATTGAAGGCGATTGGCCGTGCGCAAGAAGAGGGGAAAAGCGGCGAGGAACTGTGGTTGCGGGCCTACATGGCCCTGCCTTACGATATTCGTGGGTTATGGCTCTCAGCGTGGCAGTCAGAGCAGTGGAACAACCTCCTTTCCGACCACCTCCATGAGTTGTTTGACCGCCATCTTCTCTATCCGGTGAAGATTGGCGTCGGCGGCCCACTTCATTTTCCGAACGCACCCGCAGGAAAGCAGGGTAGTGCCAAGCGAACCCTCATCGAGCAGATAGGCAACACTCTCCAAAACCTACCCGAAACTATCCAGATGCCGCACTCCGACCTTGACCTCTCGGACATCGACCAATACCTCTCTGACCACCCCCGCCCAACCATGGTCCATACCGAGATTGAAACCTCCGAGGTGGAGCGAGATGAGATGAACAGTTCAGCGAAGCACAAGGGGTGGAAGGCTTCGATTGGTTTCGACCTGCCACCCGGGGCCTATGCGACCGTGTTGGTGAAGCGGCTGTTCCAGTGATTGACTACTCTAAGATGTTGGTCGGCACAGCACCGTGGGCATTTGGGACGGTCTCTCCTTCACTGGCCCAAAGGACAATGTTGTAGATAGGACATAGAATCCACCACCCTGACTTTCCGTGATCGTGCATTCTTCTCACTGCCGCTGACAAGTATGCGGGATATAGAAGATAACTAAGAAAGCCCAGATAAATAAACGCAGACACCTCTGTCATTACTGCCAACATGGTCGTAACAAAATTCAAAACAAAGCTGACGATATAGAATGCCAAGAAGAACCACCAAACTCGGATCTAGATGCCCGTCCATCAAAGGACAAAGAGCCCTTCAAACAACTCATCACGGCATCCAACGGATTCATCAGCATGCACCTCAGTGGTCAAGGCAATCGCAGTTTCTTTTTATAATTCGCTGTTTTTTTTCTCATTGATTTATTGATAATAAATCATGTAGGGGTTGACATGTCATGTGTGAAGTAATCTCCCCGCGGTTCATTCAAGAGATTCAATAGATGGGGGCGGTGGGAAGAAAATCTGACGCAATGTGTCAATAATTCTCAACACCGTTTCAAGAATTACAACCAAAATCATACTACTTGCAAAGGATACTGTAAACTCATTCAATTGACTCCAAAATGTTGAAATAGCACTCCAATTGAATGAACCGGAATCTACGAGAAACACACCTAAAACAGCAAATGGCAGCATTTTCGCGACATCTCTGGACAAGTCTTCACTGAAATAACTGATGACTCTAACAGACCCTACCATAGAGGTCGCCACCAATACATTCCAATACAGATCATCTCCGCCGGAAAGTAGT
>Ga0209403_10005448_pt1 | contig 13293 bp, 14 predicted proteins | sample ArcticOcean_MG_C_8_FD_187440 | JGI IMG/M metagenome (GOLD analysis project Ga0209403, IMG submission 187440) | Marine microbial communities from western Arctic Ocean - ArcticOcean_MG_CB11_86 (SPAdes) (version 2) | ecosystem: Environmental > Aquatic > Marine > Oceanic | place: Arctic Ocean... | reverse complement strand
GGAAAAATATCGTTGTTTATCAAGGGGTGGATGAGAGTGATTTCAGCACCCTTTTCGTGTCAGTCACGCAGCCTTGAGAAATCTCTGCACCGCACCACGATTTATACCGATTTCGTCTGCGATCTTCTGAATAGACAAACCATTGTCTCTGAGGGTGGTGATTTCTCTCTTGGAACTTGGGGTCAGAACCGATTTCCGACCAAATTTGGTTCCGTTCGCAAGAACGCACCGAAAATAGCCGTCACGGCATGGCTGACGACTGGATTTGATGCAAGCTGGCGAAATTCGGCGAATATTGCGCGCGAATGCCCCCAAAAACCGTTGACACAGAACATTCTGCGGGTATATTCCGGCCTCTCTTGAAATACGCGGCAGGGCCGGTGCCTTCCTTGGCACAGGTCCGGTTTGCGGTCATTTTTTTGAATTACAGTCGCTCCGCCGGTCCTGCCGGAGAGCCGAAAGCGGATACAACCATGTACGCAGTGGTCAAAACGGGCGGAAAGCAATACCGCGTCGCCAAAGATGACGTTCTTACCGTCGAGAAACTCGACGGCGAAGCCGGCGCCGTTATCGAGCTCGAACAGGTACTCGCAGTGAGCGACAGCAGCGGCCTGACGATCGGTACGCCCCTGATCGACGGCGCGCGCGTCGCCGCGACAGTGCTTGAGCAGAAAAAAGCCGACAAGATCATCATCTTCAAAAAGAAGCGCCGCAAAAACTACCGCCGCACCAAGGGCCACCGTCAACAGGTGACCGTGATCCGGATCAGCGACATTCTCGCCAAGGGCCAGAAGGCCGCGGCGGCGAAGGACCCCTCCCCCGCAGAAGTTTCTGCTGCAGACGCGCCGGCGACCGAAGCGACAGCGGTCACCCCGGCAGCGGCGAAGGCGGCACCTGCGAAGAAAGCGGCGGCGAAGAAAGCCCCGGCAAAGGCGAAAGCCAAGACGAAAAAAGCGCCCGCGAAGGGCAAATCGGACGATTGAGTCCGGAGGAGATTGAACTATGGCCCATAAAAAAGCAGGCGGCAGTTCCCGTAACGGCCGCGATTCCGAAGGCCGGCGTCTCGGCGTCAAAAAATTCGGCGGCGAAGTCGTAATTCCGGGCAACATTATCCTCCGCCAGCGCGGCACGAAGTGGCATCCCGGCACAAATGTCGGCATCGGCAAGGACCACACCATCTTCGCCACCGTCGAAGGCAAGGTCGCGTTCAAGCGCAAAGCGCACGGACGGGTCTTCGTATCGGTTGACCCGTCGGCCTGAACAGGCTCAAGGTCTTCCGGCCTGAAAAGGCCCTGTACATACCGGGCCACGATTTGAGATGGGCCGGATTTATGCCAGAAATTGATAAGTTAAGGGCCTCGTTCCGCCGGACGGGGCTTATACGTGTCTGAAATTCGGCGAAACGGATAACAGGATCATGAAGTTTCTCGATTCCGCGAAGATATTCGTTAAAAGCGGCGACGGCGGCGCCGGCTGCGTCAGCTTCCGGCGTGAAGCCCATGTCGAATACGGCGGCCCCGACGGCGGCGACGGCGGGCGTGGCGGCGATGTGATCGTCGAAGCGGTCGACGGGCTGAATACGCTGATCGATTTCCGTTATCAGCAGCACTTCAAGGCGAAAATAGGCGGCCACGGGATGGGCAAAATGCGGTTCGGCGCCGCCGGTGACGGTGTCACGCTGAAGGTCCCCGTTGGCACCCAGATATTCGATGACGACAATATTGTGATGCTCGCGGATTTTACCCTGGTCGGGCAGCGCGTGGTACTCTTGGCAGGCGGTCAAGGCGGTCGCGGCAATACCCGCTTCAAATCGTCGCGCAACCAGGCGCCACGCAGATTCGACCCCGGCGAAGAGGGTTATGAGCGCTGGATCAGGCTACGCCTCAAGCTGATCGCGGACGCCGGACTGGTCGGGCTTCCCAATGCCGGAAAATCGACGTTCCTGTCTGCGGTTTCCCGAGCCAAACCCAAAGTCGCGGATTATCCGTTCACAACGCTGACGCCGGTTCTGGGTGTCGTCTATATCGACCAAACCGAGTTCGTCATCGCCGACATTCCCGGTCTTATCGAAGGCGCCCATGAAGGTGCGGGTCTCGGCGACAAGTTTCTCGCCCATGTCGAGCGCTGCGGCGCGCTGCTCCACCTGATAGACTGCACAGCGGATGACATTGTCGGCGCTTGGCGCACCATTCGCGGCGAGATCGAGGCCTACGGCGGCGGTCTTGCGGAAAAAACGGAAATCCTGGCGCTGAACAAGATCGATGCGATTCCGGAAGAATTCATTGCCGAAAAACGCGCCGAACTGGAAGCGGCATCCGGCCAGCAGGTGCTTGCAATTTCCGGCGCAACCGGGATGGGCGTAGATATCGCGTTGCGCGAATTGAGGTTGACGATCGGCAAGAACCGGGGCGAAGCCGCCACCGCAGCAGCCGTCGAACAGGAACCTGCGTCATGGACGCCGTAGGCGGACGCACCGCCCACCGCCTGGCCGCGTCAAAGCGGCTTATCGTCAAAATCGGCTCAGCCCTGCTGGTCGACGAGCGAACCGGCGAGATACGCAGCGACTGGCTTGACGGGCTTGGCGCCGATATTGCCCGGTTGAAAGCCCGCGGCACCGCTGTCGTCATTGTTTCTTCGGGAGCGATCGCCGTGGGCCGTACGCATCTCGGCCTCAAACAGAACACTCTTTCACTGGAGCATAAACAGGCGGCGGCGGCCACGGGACAAATTCGTCTTGCCCACGCCTGGCAGGAATCGCTCGCCGCCCTCGGCATCACCGTCGCGCAAATATTGCTCACCCCGTCAGACACCGAAGAACGCCGGCGGCATCTGAACGCACGCGCGACCATCGAGACGCTTCTTCAGATGGGTGCGGTGCCGGTCATCAATGAGAACGATTCGGTTGCCACCGACGAAATCCGGTATGGCGACAACGACCGGCTTGCCGCCCGGGTGGCCCAGATGATCAGCGCCGACACGCTGGTTCTGATGTCCGATGTCGACGGTCTGTACGATACGGATCCGCGGCAGAATAAAAATGCACAGCTGATCGCCGAAGTCGTCGACATCACGCCGGAGATCGAAGTGATGGCGGGGGCAGCGCCGGCCGGCTATTCATCGGGCGGCATGGTGACCAAGCTGGAAGCCGCCAAGATCGCGATGGCCGCGGGATGCGCAATGGCGATCACAGACGGAAAGCCCGCGGATGCGCTGTCCCGTCTGGAATCAGGCGGTCGCTGCACCTGGTTCCTGCCCAATTCTGAACCGCTGACCGCCCGCAAGAGATGGATCGCAGGCATGGTCGCCACAGTGGGCGCGATCATCATTGACGACGGCGCGGTCGCCGCGCTGCGGGCGGGGAAAAGCCTGTTGCCGGCCGGTGTGACCGGTGTCGAAGGCAGCTTCGACCGCGGCGACGCCATTGTCGTCAAAACTGCTGGCAGGCGGACAATAGGGCGCGGACTTACCGCCTATTCATCGGCGGACGCCGCCCTTATCATGGGCCGGAAAAGTCGTGATATCGAAGACATTCTAGGCTACCGTGGCCGCGATGAAATGATCCATCGGGACGATCTTGTTACCGAACCGAGCGCACTGGAGGCGCCTGACAAATGAGTGTCGCGACCGCCATCGACACTGGCGACATCGCAGAGGAAATGGACCAGCTCGGCCGCCGGGCCCGCGCCGCTGTCGGGGATATTGCGCAGGCAACGACCGATCGGAAAAACACGGCTCTGTTTGAAGCCGCCGCGGCGCTGCGCGCGCGGGCCGATAACCTTCTTGCCGCTAACGCCCGTGATATGGCGGCGGCCGAAGCCCGCAACATCGCGCCTTCACTGCTCGACCGGTTAAAGCTCGACGAAGGCCGCATCGAAGCAATGGCAGCGGGACTCGAACAAATCGCCGCGCTCCCCGATCCGGTCGGTGAGGTTCTGGCAGCGTGGGACCGGCCGAACGGTTTGAACATTTCGCGGGTCCGTGTCCCGCTTGGCGTCATCGGCATCATCTATGAATCGCGCCCCAATGTGACGGCGGATGCCGGCGGGCTCTGCCTGAAATCGGGCAACGCGGCGATCCTTCGCGGCGGCTCGGAAAGCTTTCATTCTTCAGGCGCCATTCTCGACTGCCTTCAGGCCGGGCTGGCGGCCGCGGGTCTGCCGGCCGGTTCGATCCAGCTTGTTCCGACCACCGACCGCGCCGCCGTCGGCGAAATGCTGATAATGACGGATTACATCGACATTATCGTCCCGCGCGGCGGAAAATCGTTGATAGAGCGGGTCCAGCAGGAAAGCAAAATACCGGTCATCGCCCACCTCGAAGGGCTTTGCCATACCTATATAGATGCGGATTCAGACGCGGAGATGGCGAAGAACATCGTCGTCAACGCCAAGATGCGCCGCCCCGGCATCTGCGGGGCAACCGAAACGTTGCTGGTCGACCGGGCGGTGGCGAAGCGCTCCTTGCCCGAGATCATCGAGGCGCTTGTGGCGGCGGGCTGCGAATTGCGCGGCGACGATGCAACCCGTGCGCTGGACAACCGCGTCGGCGTGGCGTCGGAAGCCGACTGGCGCACAGAATATCTGGAACCGATACTGTCGATCCGCCAGGTCGACGGGCTGGACGGCGCGATCGACCATATCAACGCCTATAGTTCACACCACACGGAATCCATCGTGACGAACGATGCGGACAAGGCGGAAAAATTCCTGAACACGATCGATTCCGCCATCGTGATGCACAATGCATCGACCCAGTTCGCCGATGGCGGTGAATTCGGTATGGGGGCAGAGATCGGCATTTCCACCGGGCGCCTGCACGCGCGCGGACCGGTCGGCGTGGAACAGCTGACAACCTTTAAATACGTCGTTCGTGGCGCGGGTCAGGTTCGGCCCTGACAATACTCACCAATATCCGCCGGGGTCATTCCATAACGGGGCTTCGGGTAGGAATTCTGGGCGGGTCGTTTAACCCCGCCCATGAAGGCCATCTCCATATCAGCCTGCTGGCGCTGAAGCTGCTGCAGCTCGACGAAGTATGGTGGATGGTTTCGCCGCAGAATCCCCTGAAATCTTCTGACGGTATGGCACCCTTCGAAGAGCGGATTCTCGAAGCCCAAAACCTGGTACGGCACCCGAATATTCACGTCACCGATATCGAACAGCGACTGGGTACCACCAATACGTCGCAATCGCTTTACGTGCTCAAACGGTGCTTTCCCAAGACCAAATTCGTCTGGCTTATGGGTGCGGACAATCTGAAACAGATTTCACGCTGGCACCGATGGACGCGAATATTTAATCAAGTTCCCATTGCGGTTTTTGACCGTGCTCCCTATTCTTTCGGGGCGCTCGCGGGCAAAGCGGCCAAGGCGTTTTTCCGCTTCAAGAAGAAGCGGGCCGATGCTTGCAACCTTGCTGATATGCCAGCGCCGGCCTGGATGTTTTTTCATACCCGATTACATCCGGGATCGGCCACGAACATCCGGGCGCGGCGAACGTCGCTGAAGAATTCAGTAAAATCTTCATCGACGGATCAAAAAGGTACGAATAAGTGAGTGCCAAACAGGAAGCACACACACTGGCAAAACGAGAAAAAAAGAGCAGCTCCAACGTCGAAGCGGCGGACAAGCTGCTCGCCGATATTGTTGAATCATTGGACGATCACAAGGCCGAAGACGTGATTGTCATCAACCTGCACGGCAAATCCGACATCGCCGACTATATGGTCATCGCGAGCGGCCGGTCCGGTCGCCAGGTGGCGACCATGGCCGACAATCTGGTCCTCGTCGCAAAGGCGCATGGCGTGATCGGTGCCGTGCCCGAAGGCCGCGGTCAGGCGGACTGGGTCTTGCTTGATGCGGACGATGTCATCATTCACCTGTTTCGCCCGGAAGTTCGGGAGTTCTACAATCTCGAGAAAATGTGGAACGTGGATTTGCCGGACCCGCAGGAACCGGCAACCGTCTGACGGATTGTCGGCGTGCGATTGACCATTTGCGCAGTCGGACGGCTCAAGCCGGGGGCCGAACGCGACTTGATCGAAAAATACGCTAAGCGCCTTCAGTGGCCGCTCGATATTGTCGAGGTCGAAGAACGCCGGAAGCTTTCCCCGGCAGAGTTGAAAACCCGCGAAGGCGAGTTGCTGAAGGCCGCCATACCGCGCGACACCGTCCGGGTGGCGCTTGATGAGCGGGGCACGTCGATGACCAGCCGGAAATTCGCTGATAAAATGGGTATCTGGCGCGATCAGAACCGGGATACGGTCTTTCTGATTGGCGGCGCCGGTGGCATAACCGCGACGCTTCGCGACAGCGCCGATCTGACGATTTCATTCGGCGCAGCGACTTGGCCGCATATGCTGGCACGGGTGATGCTGGTCGAACAGATATACCGGGCCCAGGAGATCCTGGCGGGTCACCCGTATCACCGCGAATAATTCGCTCGAACCGGTGCGCGAAGTACACTTTATCAACTGTTCGCCTATATAATAGGAGCGGATTAATCAGGGACCCGAGATGAGTAGCGATCGAGGAACGGCGCCGCGACCGGTTGTGCTATGCGTTCTGGATGGCTGGGGCCACCGGGACAGCGAGACCGAAAACGCGATTACGCCGTCCAACACCCCCAATTTCCAGCGCCTGTGGAAGGATAGCCCGCATGCCTATATCGACACCTGTGGGGTCGATGTCGGGTTGCCCGAGGGCCAGATGGGAAATTCCGAGGTCGGGCACATGAACCTGGGCGCCGGCCGGATCGTAAACCAGGACATCCGCCGTATCGACGCCGCGATCGAAGACGGATCGATCGCCGCAATCCCGGCGCTGACCTGCTATATCGATGCCCTGAAAGCTTCCGGCGGGACGTGCCATTTGATGGGCCTTCTCTCCCCGGGTGGAGTCCATTCGCACCAGGATCACCTGGCAGAACTCGCGGGAATCATCTCAAACGCGGGTATTCCGGTCGCCATACACGCCTTTCTCGATGGGCGGGATACCCCGCCGTCCAGCGCGGACGGCTTCGTTGCCGCCTTTGAGGACCGGATCGCTGCGTTCGCCGGGGTCGGCATCGCCACCCTTTGCGGGCGTTTCTATGCGATGGACCGGGATCATCGATGGGAACGGGTTCGAAAAGCTTACGATTTAATCGTATCGGCCATCGGAAATCCGGCGTCGAACGCGGTTTCTGCAATTCGCACCGGTTACGCAGCGGGTATAACCGACGAATTCGCCGAACCTGCCGTAATTGGCGGGTATGCCGGCATGCGCGACGGCGACGGGGTGCTGATGGGTAACTTCCGGGCGGACCGTGCCCGCGAAATCCTGCTGGCGCTGCTTGATCCGGCGTTCGACGATTTCGAGCGGTCCCGCGCGTCATCGGTCGCGGCAGCACTCGGGCTGACCGAGTATTCGACCAGCCACAACGCCTTCATGGCGACCATGTTTCCGGCGGTGCCGCTGGCCAATATTCTGGGGGACATCGTTTCCAAGGCCGGTCTGCGACAGCTCCGAATCGCCGAAACCGAGAAATATGCCCACGTAACCTTCTTTTTCAATGGCGGCGAAGAGGCGCCTTTCCCCGGCGAAGAGCGCGTCCTGATCCCGTCTCCCAAGGTTGCCACATACGATCTGAAGCCGGAGATGTCTGCCCATGAGCTCACCGACCAGCTCGTCGATCGCATTGGCTCCGGCAATTTCGACTTCATCCTCGTCAATTACGCCAATCCCGACATGGTTGGACATACCGGAATTCTTGAAGCTGCGCAGATCGCGATCCGGACCGTCGACGATTGCCTGGGTAGGCTCTCGACCGCGATAGAGGATGCCGGCGGCGTCCTGCTGATTACAGCCGATCACGGCAATGCGGAAACCATGCGCGATGCCGTCACCGGCGAGCCACACACGGCCCACACGCTCAACGTTGTACCGGCGGTTTTGGTCAATCCACCGTCCGGAATCGAACGCGTGAATGACGGACGGCTTGCCGACGTTGCGCCAACCCTGCTCAAACTGTTGGGCCTCGACCAGCCTCGTGAAATGACCGGCGTGTCGCTGCTCGACAGCGGAAGCACCGCCGCATCTGCATCGGAAAAACGTGTCACTGCTTAACCCAAAAAGCGCTGTCGCCGTTCTTGCCGTCTGCCTCGCGGGCGTCACGCTGTCAGCGCGACCGGCGACGGCGAACGAGCTCAAATCGAAACTCGAGGCGGTTCAGCACGACCTGGAATTAAGCCGCGCGACCCGCGCGCGTTTGGTCAAGGCGGCACAACAGGCGGCAGCGTCGCTGCGCGACGTCAAGCAGCGCGGTGTGGGACTGGCGCGGCAATTGTATCGTCATTCGGCAGAAGCGGGCGATCTGGAAGTCCGACTTGACGATCTTGAGAAGCTGGAACGGACAAAGGCCCTGAAAATGGTCCGGCGCAGAACGCAGCTGGCGGCGACGCTTGCCGCCCTTCAACGAATTGCGCGAATGCCGGCGGCAACTCTGGTCGCAATTCCACAATCGACGGACAAGACGATCAGAAGCGCGATTCTGCTGCGCGCCGCCATACCGGAACTGCGGCAGGAGGCGATCGGGCTTGGCAACGATCTTCGCGCCCTGGCCGCACTTCGCGAAACGATCGGCACTCAGAAAGCTGCGCTCGCAGCGTCGCTAAAGCAGTTGAAAAGCGAGCGCCAGCAGCTTGCCGCGTTGACGGTAAAGAAGCTCGATCTGTTGAAATCGACGCAGAATGCAGAACGGAAAGCGGCGCGGAAAGCGGCGCATCTGTCGACAAAGGCCGGAAGTCTGCGGGAACTCCTCGAAAATCTCTCGAAACGGCGGCGAAAGCCGGCTTTGCGCGGACCCGATTTCGAACCCCAACCCGATACCCCGTTAGCGGGAGTAAAAAGCGCATCGATCGCACCGGTCACAATATCGAGAGGCTCGTTGCCTGCTCCCGGCCGGGTTATCACGGCTTTTGGCGAGAAACTGCCCAATGGCACGGTCAGCAAGGGTGTTTCGATTGTGACCCGCCCGGCGGCGCCCGTTGTCGCGCCGGTCGCCGGACGAATCGGCTTCGCGGGACAATTCCGCGGCTACGGAAATCTTGTCATACTGGAACTCCGCGACAAGGGACACGCATTGATTTCGGGAATATCAAAAATCGATGCGGAAATCGGAGATGAAGTTCTTGTAGGAGAACCGCTCGGCGAGATGATCCCCTCGACGAACGCCGCGCCAAAGCTGTATTTTGAGCTCAGAAAAAGGGGTCGACCGATCAACCCGTTGCCGTCAGGTACGGCACGCAGGAACAAGGTAAGCGGATAATGATGACACGAATTTTCGCGGCTGGCGCATTTGTTGGCATACTCGCTGTGACGACACCCGCCATCGCGCAGCAGAACAATTCTGAAACCTACCGGCAGCTCAACCTGTTCGGAGACGTGTTCGAACGGGTCCGGGCCGATTACGTCGAGGATGTGTCCGACGAGAACCTGATCGAGGCGGCGATAAACGGCATGCTGACCTCTCTGGATCCGCATTCAAGCTATTTGAGCCCGAAGAGTTTTCAGGACATGCAAGTCCAGACCCGCGGCGAATTCGGCGGGTTGGGCATCGAAGTGACGATGGAGAACGGCTATGTGAAGGTCGTATCGCCGATCGACGACACACCGGCATTTCGAGCGGGGCTCAAACCGAACGACCTGATCACGCATCTCGACGGCGAACAGGTCCAGGGGCTGACACTGTCCCAGGCTGTCGAAAAAATGCGCGGAAAGGTCGGCAGTGACCTGAAGCTGACTGTTCGCCGGGAAGGCCGCGACGCGTTCGACGTCACGGTCACCCGCGCAGTCATCAAGATCCGGTCCGTCCGCTCCCGGATGGAGGGGGAAGATATTGGGTATGTACGCATTACGTCGTTCAGCGAACAGACGGCGACGGGCGTGGAACGCGCAATCAAGCGGTTCAAGGAAACGGTCAAGGGCAAGCTGAAAGGCATCGTTCTCGATTTGCGCAACAATCCGGGCGGGTTGCTCGATCAGTCGGTCAAGGTCTCGGACGCATTCCTCAACCAGGGTGAAATAGTATCGACACGGTCGCGGCGGGCAGACGAAGGGCAGCGTTTCAACGCCAAGCCGGGTGACGTCACAGAAGGCCTGCCGATTGTCGTGCTGGTGAACGGCGGATCGGCATCCGCGTCCGAGATTGTCGCCGGCGCCCTGCAGGATCATCGCCGCGGCATCATCATGGGAACGCGTTCGTTCGGGAAGGGCTCGGTACAGACCATCATCCCGCTGTCCGGCCACGGCGCGATCCGGCTGACCACCGCGCGGTATTACACCCCGTCCGGCCGGTCTATCCAGGCGAAGGGCATCGATCCCGACATCATCGTCGAGCAGGCGACCCTGCAGAAAATCGATCAGCCACGCCGCACGCGCGAGGCGGATCTGCGTGGCCGGCTGGATAACCCCAATGGCGACCAACCTGATGCCGCTGCCTCCAAAGACGACAAGAAAAAAGCGGTAACTGCGGCAAAGAAACCGCAGGATTATCAACTCGCCCGCGCGATGGACCTGTTACGCGGCATCGCATTGTACGGTGCGCGCGCGGCGAACTGAGACAAGGTCTGGCACCGCCTGTGTTTATCACGGGCGGCCATAAACGGGGACAAATGTGAGCACTCCTGCCCGTGGTCGAAGTGGCGCCCGTGTGCCGCTTTTGCTGCTTCTTGGATTTATCGTCATGGTCGCCGGTGTCGCGGTCTGGCTTACCTTGTCATCGCCCGATCTCCCATCGACACAGGCGAAACACGCTGAACCAAGCCAAACAGACGGTGACAATGTAAAGGGCGGAATAGGACTCGATAAAGCTCCCACCCCGCAGATGACAAAGCAAAAGCTTCCGGTAAAAGCAACGAAACTCGTGCCGTCGGTGAAACCGGTGAAACCGGTAAAAGACATCGCCGCTGCCGAAACGCCGCATTTGCCGGCCTCCCCAGTGAAACATAAGGCAGAGAAACACGGGGCGGAGAAACACGGGGCGGTTCCGGACAAGCGGCCCGATACTCATCCGCCCCCGTCATCCGCCGGCAAAAAATCATCCCCAGCGGCAACACCGGCCCAACCTGCAGCGACGCCTACCCTGACCCGGAAGCGGCCGGACCGGCCGATCATGCCCAAACGGCTGCCGCCGGCGCCGCGCGACGCCCCGCTTTCACCGTCGCCGGATCCCTCGCTCGTGCAGGTGACTGCGTTGGGTTCGCTTCCCCGTATAAGCAGCGATGGCCGAATGCCGCGCCTGGTCTATGCCAAACCTTTCAATCCGGCCGACAAACGGCCGCGGATCGGCATTGTCGTTACCGGTCTCGGATTATCGGCAGCGGCAACGGAATCGGCGATTCAGGGCCTGCCGGGAAGCGTCACGCTCGCCTTTGCACCTTATTCTTCACGATTGAATGAATGGATTCGGCTTGCACGCGCGGCCGGGCACGAGGTGCTGATAAATGTACCGATGGAACCGGATAACTACCCGGCATACGACCCTGGCCCGCAGACTCTTCTAACATCGATGACCGACGCGCAAAATCTGGACCGGCTATTGTGGATCTTGAGTCGCGGCACCGGTTACGTAGGCGTCGTGGATTTTCTCGGATCCCGCTTCACAACGTCCAGAAAGCATATGCGGCCAATTCTGGCGGCCGTACAGGAACGCGGGTTATTATACCTGGACAGCGGCAGTTCCCCCCGCAGCATCTCGCCCGTCGTCGCCGGTCAATTAAACCTGTCATGGGCGGCGGTAAGCCTGATACTCGATCAACGCGCGTCGCGGACAGAGATTGACCGGAACTTCGCCCTCCTGGAACAACGCGCCAAACGGGAAAAAAGGGCGATTGGCATAGCATCGCCCTATCCGGTGTCGCTGGAGCGTATCGCGACGTGGGCGCGGCAACTGGAGGCACGGGGAATTGCCATCGCCCCCATCACCGCAATCGCCGCCGTCAAAACCCGGACGAGGAAGAAATGACCGGTTATCCGCCGGGACCGGACGGCTATCGGCCCTGCGTCGGTATTCTGTTGTTGGACGAAAGCGGCCGGATTTTCGTCGGCGAGCGAATCGACACACCCGGCGCGTGGCAGATGCCGCAGGGCGGAATTGACGAGGGCGAAACGGCGGTGGAAGCGGCGTTCCGGGAGCTTAAAGAAGAAACCGGTATCGACGCCGCCGAACTTCTCGTCATGAGCAACGAATGGCGCAGCTACGATGTCCCTGCTGAATTAGCGGGAAAAGTGTGGGGCGGAAGATTTCGCGGCCAGGCCCAGCTATGGGCGGTTTTTAGGTTTACCGGCGATACTGCGCAAATCGACGTGCAGACCGCTCAACCCGAATTCAGCCGCTGGAAATGGACAGATCCGACCACCCTGCTGGACGAGATCGTCGAATTCAAACGCGATCTTTACGGAGAAGTCCTGGAAGAATTTGCTAAACACATCGGACACGTTTCCCGATAAACAAACCCGCTCAGGGCAGATGCATTTAAATTACCGCGTGCCGCTGCGCTGATATATGACAGCCGCCCGGTGCAGCCTGTCCGACATTCTGGATTGCAGCACTTCTATCCGCGGGATGAAACGGCTGCGGTACCAGATGAATGCCCGCGCTGCGCGCGTCGCCATCCAACCCAGCAATCCGGACGGATTAAGTCCAAGCGCGCCGAAAATCATCTCGACCATGCGGCGGGCATGTGCAGGATGGTAATATTTAAGCGCCGCGCGCGCATATGCCACCGAATTGGGTCGACGCTCGAAATGCTCGCCGGGCCGATTGGCCGCCCAGTAGGCGCTCCCCAGTTCTTCGTCTTCGGTTTCCGAAATTCGCGCGAACGCGATCCGAAGACGTCCGCAGAAAGTCAGCCCCTCGTTCTCCAGATATCGGCGCATATAGGAAAAGAACAGGTAGTAATGGGCCAATTCATCCTCGGCGATGCGCCGGCAGACTTCCTTTAGGACCGGCTCATCCGTTGAATCCGCGAGAGCGCTGTAGAACGAATTGGTCCCTGTTCCGACCATGCAGCGCGACAGCAATTCGCCCGTGCGCGAGCCGTGAGCCGAGTGGGAAACATCCAGCGGAAAATTGAAATTGGCAACGAACCGGTGGAAACTGCTCTGAAGTCAAAACCGGGATCGGCTAGTTCGGCCCATTTACCGAGGGCGCGGCCATGCTGAATCTCTTCGGCCGATCACCCCTTCAGGGCGGCCTGAAGCCGCCGATCACCGTCGAAAACATTATGCAGATACCGGCGGTAATCGCCCGCATT
>Ga0209403_10005445_pt1 | contig 13301 bp, 11 predicted proteins | sample ArcticOcean_MG_C_8_FD_187440 | JGI IMG/M metagenome (GOLD analysis project Ga0209403, IMG submission 187440) | Marine microbial communities from western Arctic Ocean - ArcticOcean_MG_CB11_86 (SPAdes) (version 2) | ecosystem: Environmental > Aquatic > Marine > Oceanic | place: Arctic Ocean... | reverse complement strand
ATGATCCACGGCACCCAGGCAAGGCCGGATTCGATCCAGATCACGTCAAGCTTGGGGAAACGTTCCGGCAGACCGTTGATGATCCAGTTACACATGTGAACGGCGTTATAGATCGTGAAGCCCAGCGCATGGGTGACGAGAAACCGGTTGGTATTGCCGAGTAGCCGATCATTCCAGCTATACGAGCCATGAAACGCCAGCGGCTTGCCCATTTCCTCAATCAGCGAATAGGTCTTCATATAGGCGTTGTCATAGACCGGCTTGTAGCGCGTCGACACCACCATAAAACCGCAAACACCCGGCGCATCGCCAAAATCCTGGACCGTTCGGTAAGCCGCCTCAGGATCGTTGAACGGCAGGTAAATCATTGTTTTAAGACGGCTTTCCTCTGCCAGGATTTTTTCCGTCAGCCACCGGTTATAGGCGCGCGACATCGCGACTTCGTATTCCGGCACCGGATGCAACCCAAGCAGCAGCATCGGCGACGGAAACAGCATCGCGTAGTCGACGCCCATCGCATCCATCCACTTAAGCGACAAATGAATGTCACGGTGCGTGCCGTCATCAGGCGTTTGGTCCATTTTGCGTAGCGGATATCGGGTAATGCGGCCCGCGACGTCCTGTGATCCCGGGCTGGTAACCGCGAACGGGCTGTTGCCCACACCGCCGGCCCCCGAATAGACCTGCCCCATCCGGCGCAACACCGGGTCCTCGATGAACTCGACGATGTCCTTCATGGACTCGTTTTCGTAGTGATGGCAGTCGATATCGATGATCAGCGTGTCATCGAATTTCCGCTGGTCGCGCTGACGAGCGGCGTTGATAAGAAGCTTCGAGGTATCGAATTCCTCAATCGTCATCTTGTGTAGATGGTCTGTAGGTATTTCCATCTGCCGCTCCGCTTGCCCCGAGATTTCTGCGACGCGCCGCTAACCTACACCGGCGGTTTGTAGTTCGGGAACCTGTCCGACACATCCATGTTGTAAAGCTTCCGGGCGTTCTCGCCGAGAATATTCCGTTTTTGCTTCTCGTTGAGGAACGGCAGGTCGTAGATCACGCTCGGCACGTCCATGTCCCAATGCGGATAATCCGAACACCAGCACAGCTGGGTTTCCGCTTTGATCATCTTGAACGTCATCTCAAGAACATCCATATCGTGCGGCATTTCCATCGGCTGCGACGAGTAGAACATGTCCTGCATATATTCGCTCGGCAGTTTCTTCAGAAGCGGCGCTTCGGACGACCGCATCCGGTAGTCGTTGTCGAGCCGCTGCATGATCCACGGCACCCAGGCGAGACCGGATTCGATCCACATCACGTCGAGCTTGGGAAAACGTTCCGGCAGACCGTTGATAATCCAGTTACACATGTGAACCGCGTTGAACACGGTGAATCCGAGCGCATGGGTCACCAGGAACCGGTTGGTATTGCCGAGAAGCTGGTCGTTCCAGGTGTAGGAGCCATGGAACGCAAGCGGTTTGCCCATTTCTTCGATCAGGGCATAGGTTTTCATATAGGCGTTGTCATAGACCGGCTTGTACCGAGTCGAGACAACCATGAACCCGCACACGCCTTCGCGGTCGCCGAAATCCTGGACCATCTTATAGGTCGCCTCGGGATCGTTAAACGGCAGATACAGCATGGTCTTGAGGCGCTTTTCCTCCGCCAGGATTTTTTCCGTCAGCCACCGGTTATACGCGCGCGACATCGCCACTTCGTATTCCGGCACCGGGTGCAGGCCAAGCAACAGCATGGGCGTCGGGAACAGCATGACGTAGTCCACGCCCATCGCATCCATCCACTTGAGCGACAAATGAATGTCCCTATGCGTGCCATCCTCTGGAGTTTCCTCCAGTTTGCGCAGCGGATAACGGGTCACGCGGCCGGCGACGTCCTGCGCCCCGGGGCTGCCCACCATGAACGGGCTGTTGGCGCCGGTACCCGACCCCGAATACACCTGCGCTGTGCGACGGAGGACCGGATCGTCGATAAATTCAACGATGTCCTTCATCGACTCGTTTTCGTAATGATGACAGTCGATATCGATGATCAGGACATCATCCAGATTCCGCTGATCTCGCTGCCGCGCGGCGTTGATCAGGAGCTTTGACGTGTCGAATTCCTCAACCGACATCTTGTGTAAATGATCTGTGGGTATTTCCATTTTATAGCTCCTTTAAAAATTCAGGCGGTTGGGCGGGTCAGCCGCCAGACCACGCCTGCCACATGCCGAGTTCGAATAATTCAATATTGACTGCCTGCAACATCGCCGTAGACATGATCATTACAGACGTTACCGGCATACCGCGCCCGTTGACGAACGGCTCCCACCGCTCGCCTTCCTGAAAGCGAACGGTATAGAGCCGGGTTAACGCCGTCAGACCCTGTTGGACCATTTCCGGGGAAGGTGTCTCGCCGTCCGGCAAATCCAGTATTTTCTGCGCCAGGTCTTTTAGCGACTGGGTCTCAACTGTCACATTCGCCAGCGGATCGCCGCTTTCCTGGGCAATCTGGGCGGTTGCCTTGCCGTGAAACGGCGAATTGGCCATGTCTTCGTCGGTGATGTCGTCAGAGGCTGACATAAATGCCGTCATCCTTTTCAACCACTTCGTATTTCTTCAGCCGGAATTTTCGGTCCGCGACCATATCGCCGGTCTCCAGATCGAATTCCCATCCATGCCACGGACAGACGATATGCATTTCGTCGTGGTTGAAGGTCATGCCCTGATAGGTCTTGTCCTCGGCAATCACCTCTTCGACCTTGGCCATCAACAATCCTTCGCAGGCGGGGCCGCCCTGATGCGGGCATACGTTCTGATAGGCGAACAAGTTGCCGTTCACCCGATAAACCCCGATCTCATAATTTCCGTTCGGCACGATCTTGCGATCGCCATCCGGCAGATCATCCGATTTCGAAACAAAAAGTTCCTTGGCCATGTTTTTTCTTTTCCCTTTGACGCGAATTCAATTGTTGGCAACGACGCCGAGGCCACCCGATGCGGACGCCTGGCGATTTTTACCCTTAGACGCGCTCGGCGCCATATGACGGTTTACCCTGTCCTGAAGTCGGGTCATCCCGACATTCGCCGCGGCGGCGATCGCGAAGATCAGCACAATGATGGCGTACATCGGCGCGATGCGGAACTGTTCGTAATAGATTCCGAGCCGGTAGCCGAGCCCGCCATCGGAAAATTTCAATTCCGCGACCAGAACGCCGATAACCGTGATCGCCATACCAAGGCGCAGTCCGGTAATGACCGGGTTCACCATGGCCGGCATGTATATCTTCGCGATCATCTGCCATTTGTTGAGGTTGAATGTTCTGCCAACCCGGATAAGCACCGGGTTGATCAGCGCCATGCCAAGCGCGGTGGTGAACACAACCGGGAAAAACGCAGACAATGCGCCTTTCGCCATCTTGGATTCTATACCGGTGCCGAACATCAGGAACAGGATCGGCAGGAAAATAATCTTCGGGGTGGACCCGATAGCGTTCAGATAGGGTTCAAGCGCCCCGCGCACCAGCGTACTCGTCCCCATCCAGATTCCAACGAAAACCGCCAAGATCGAGCCGACAATAAAGCCGACGATATGCTCGGCGAACGTGATGCCGAGATCCTGGTAGAATCCGGCGGAAATCAGTTCCTCGAAGACTGCGATGAAGATGTACCAGATATGGGGCACCACATCATCGTACAATACGCCGACCGTCCCAAGGCTGGCGACGACTTCCCACGCAGCGATCAGCGCAACGATCGTCACGACCCGGATTCGGTTAACTGAATGTTCGAATGGCGCGCCGCTCAACGCCAATTTATCCTGGATCACACCGGTCTGAGCCATTTTTCAACCCTTCCGAAACCCCAATAAAACAGGACGCTTACAAAAATAACAGCGATGATACTGGCATAGGTGCCTGGCGTGTCGAAGCGGAAATACATCTCGGACACAATCCGCCCAAGTCCGCCGAAATCGATCAGGTATTCAATCGCAACAATGTTCACCAGCGTATACATCACGCCGATACGGATGCCGGTGAAGATCGTCGGCACCGCCGATGGCAGCAGTATTTTCCAGAACATGTCGCGTTCCGACACATTGAAACTTCGCCCGACGTTCTGCAGGGTCTGTGACACGCCGAGAAGACCTTGCCGCGTCTGAATGATGATCGGGATCGCCCCGGGAATGAACCCCATGGCGATCAGTGTCGCGTGGCTGCGCCCGAATATCACGAGAAACAGCGGATATAACAGGACGGTCGGCGCCGCAAAGGCCGCTGCGAGCCAGCCCTCATAGGCGATCCCGTAGCGCGTGTTGCGATACAAAAAATAGCCGAACGGGATACCGATCAGCAACGCCAGCGCTGTTGCTGCCGCCGTCATGCCAAGGGTAACGAAAAAATTCCCGATAAGGTCCATATCCGCCTGGACTTCGGGGAACGCGATAATGGTATCCGAAGGCCGGGGAACGACCAGATGCATGACGTACCCATAGCCGACGGCGAGTTCGAGCAACATGGCACATACCAGAAACCCGAACAGGCCGACGACAACAGGCATTTTGTAGATCTTCGTCATTTAGCCGGTCATTCCCCTGCTATCTATTGGAGACGCAGATCAGTTCGGCTTGTTACCCATGGGGTGCACAAACTCCTTGAGCTGGGCGGCGGTCAGCAGCTTTTTGATCTTCTTGGTTTCGAGAGCGATCTTGTTGATCTTGTCGAGACCGGCGACCGGCAGCAACGTCGACACCTCATATGGCGTGTCCATCGGGGCCGATTTCACGTCCTCGAAGTTCAGCTTCCAGCGTTTAGCATAGGACTTAAGCTGATCCATGCTGTTATAGGTCCGCTTTTGACCCTCTTCGAGCGCAACCATCATCCGTTTTGCGGCATCGCGGTTCTTATTGAGCCAGTTGACGTTGGCCGCAATAACACGGATCGTCACGCCGACGAGACCCGCCGCTTCCTTCCCCGTACCAATGACGCGAATTTTGCCCTCACGTATCAGCCCCTTATTCAACGGGTATACCGACCAACCGGTCGCGACCTGCCCCGACATCAACTGCGTGCGTGACCCCGAGGGGCCGCCGACAGACACCAGCTTGGCTTCGAGTTTCAGCGCGTTTTTGATGTAAAGTGCGGCCAGATTGGTCGTCGAACCGGGGCGCGAATAGGCGAACTCCATGCCCTTCTTGAGGTCTTTGAACGACTTGATCGGGCTGTCGGTCTTCACATACCAGTAAAGATCGGGCACGCCGCGAATATTGCTGCCAAGGGCGCGGATCGGGGCGCCTTTGGCATAGGCCGTCAGAACGCCAAGCACGCCGTTGCCGTACACCACGTCCTGGCTGCCGGTGATCACGGCCTGGAGTGACGCCGCCCCGCCGGACCCATGGATAATACTGACGTCGAGGTTCTGCTTCTTAAAAAATCCGTTCTCCAGCGCCGAATAGGGATGTTCGGTTTCGAACACGACTTTCGTACTGTTGACCATGCGGATTTTGTCCGCCGCGAACGCCGGCGCCGCCAGAACGGCCACCCCCGCGGTAGCAATAACAATTGATTTCAATAGATTAGACATTGTTCTCTCCCTAATTGTGTGTTTTGACTATTAATCCTAGTCTAATTTCTATTCTCAGGCTAATGACCTTTACGTTGCCGCGATCTGGGCCTCAGTCTCGACCATGCCCCGTGACGCTTCCTCGCGCAGCAAGGTCCAGAGTTTACCGACATAGGTTCCGAATTCAGGGGTCGCGATCACTTCCGACGTGCGCGGCCGCGGCAACTCGACCGGAATAACTTCCTTGATAATACCGGGGCGGAACGACATCACGACGACCCGGTCCGACAACTGCACCGCTTCAGTGATGTTATGGGTGATCAACAACATCGTCTGGTTCAGCGCCGCCCAGATCTCGAGCATCTTGTCGCCCAACAGCATCCGGGTCTGCTCGTCCAGCGCACCGAACGGCTCGTCCATCAGCATTATTCGCGGCTCGTAAGCCAGCGTTCGCGCAACTGCCGTCCGCTGTTTCATGCCACCTGATAGCTGAGCCGGAAAATGGTTTTCAAACCCATCGAGCCCCACCAGCTTGATAAAGCTGCGAGCTATCTCGTGACGCTCGGGTTTGGCCATGCCCTCGATTTCAAGCGGAAATGCAACATTGTCCAGCGTCGATCGCCACGGAAACGTCGATTCTTCCTGAAAAACGACCCCGACATCCTTGTGCGAACCGTCGACCGGACGACCGTCGATCAGCACTTCGCCCTCATAATCGTCGATCAGCCCGCCGATGATATTGAAAAGCGTCGATTTTCCACAGCCCGACGGCCCGATAACGGACACGAATTCGCCCTCGGCTACGTTGAGATCGACGCCATCGAGCGCCTTCACCGGACTGTCGCTGTCGGCGTTATAGGTTTTCGAGACGTTTTTGATCTCGAGAATATCGGCCATGATGCGTCCTTTCGCCTCAGCTTGCCGTGCCGGTAGACGCTTCGCCGCTGGCGCGGGTAACCATTGGCGACGAGTACCCGGGCTGAACGACGACATCGATCAGATAGGGCTCACCCGCCGCGACCGCGGCAAGGCCCTTTCTGAAGGCCTCGACAAGATCGCCGGCCTTTTCGACCGGTCCATCCGCCTGCAATCCCTGGGATCGCGCAAATCCTGCGAGATCGAGCGCCGGCTCGTCGATGCGCTGCCCGATCCAGCGATTTTCGACTGGACGATTGCGCTGTGTCGCCATCGCTTCCTGATGAACCTCATCGTTAAAGTTCGAGCGGTTATTCGAAATGATATACAGCACCGGAATTTTGTAATGCGCCGCCGTCCACAGGGCGGATCCGCCCTGCATGAAATCGCCGTCACCGACGATCGCCACTGCCATACGGTCGGTTTCCATCAACGCAAGCGCCGCGCCGATGGCGCCACCGGCCGTCGAACCGAGCCCGCCGCCGCCGTCATTGCCTAGATAATCCAGCGGATGCTCGAAATCCCATGATTCCGATGCCCAGCCGAGCGGCACCCGGGTCAGGGTAAGCTTGTGGTCCCCCCGCGCTTCCTTTAGCGCATAGGCTATATCGCGCGGCACGATTTTGGCGTCCGCTGCCTTGGCTTCCTGGGCCGGAGCCTCAAGCTTGGGCTTCGCCGCCCCACTCCACATGGATTTGCCGGCAAGTTTGGTCTCTAGCGCCTCGAGCAACTGGCAAGCGAAAACATCCGGATCGGCAAGGACGGGAATATCGGCCGGCGCGAGGCCGAAATGATCGGCGCTCCAGCCGTTATGGACGTATGAATCGACCGTGCAGTTCACGATCTTGCCCGGCACGCCGCCACGGGGCGTCAGCGGTTTCAGAGAACCGGCCAGGTCGATCCAGTCAAACACGACAATAACATCGGCCGTCATCATTTCTTCCTGGCCCAGCGGACTGACCCAGTTTGATGGTGCGCCGATGTGCAAATCGTGATTGGTCGGGAAAGATGCCCGATTCTTCAGATCGGTGACAACGCCCGCGCCGGTCAGTTCCGCCAGTTTTACACGGCGTTCCCAGTCTTCCATCGTCGGCGACATGCGGCCGAACATCAGTACCGCATTTTTAGCGTTGGCCAGCAGTTCGACCGTCGCCGCCACGGCGTCGTCGGAAGCAGGCGGTGCATCCGCAAGCTGGAAGCGCGACACATCGGGGATACTGACTTCATTCTCCCGAAGGCGCGTTTCCTGAAGCCCGGCGTCAAAACACACATAAACCGGGCCCTTCGGCGCCTGCTGCGCCATGATATTGGCCCGCAGCATGGTTTCGACAATCGCCTCGGCCGACCGCGGTTCATCATCGTATTTCACATAATTGCGCAGCAACGCGCCCTGGTCCTTTGCGGTATGGATCCAGTCAATCCACGGCCGCCGCAGCGGCGCGTCGACCGGGCCGGTCGCGCCCATCACGAAAATCGGCGCGCGGTCGCACCAAGCATTGAAGATTCCCATCAATCCATGCATCAGCCCGACATTGGAATGGACGATGGCGCCCATCATCTCATCGGCGACTTTCGAATAACCATGGGCGATCGAAATCGCGTGATCCTCATGCAGACATAACAGCATCTGCGGCTCCTCATTGCCGAGATAGTTCACGATCGAATCGTGAAAGCCGCGATAGCTCGCCCCGGGATTCAGGGAGACATATTTGATCCCCAGCTTCCGCAGCATCTCGGCGGAAACGTCGCTTACCCATTCCATGGGTTTGTTGTCGCCGGGAACGGGCCGCTCGAATTTTTTTATCTCGTTCATTGGGTCAGTACTCCTGCGGAGGCAGATTGAGGAATGGGAACGCGCTGAGGACACCGGGCGCAACGACCGGCTGCGCGGGCGTGAGGCAATCTTCGGAGAGCTTATCAAGACTATCGAGGCCAAGCAGCCCCATGACGGTATTCATTTCGATTTCGAGAAACTCCAGCACGCGAAACACGCCTGCCTGCCCGTCCGCGCCAAGACCAAGGCCCTGGATTTTACCGATCGCGACGGCGTCCGCGCCACGGGCGATCGCCTTGACGATATCGGCGCCGCGGCAGAACCCCCCATCGACAACGATTTCGGCCCGGCCATCGACCTCTTTCACAATCTCCGGCAGCATGTCGATGGTGCCGCGACCGTGGTCAAGCTGGCGGCCGCCATGGTTGGACACATAGACGACCTCAACCCCGTGTTCGATGCAGCGCGCCGCATCCTCGGCGGTGGCGATCCCTTTCAGGATCAGGGGAATATCCCAGGTGTCCTTGAACCATTTGACGAGATCCCAGTTCAGCGCCGCCTGGAATTCCCAGCCGTCATTGTTGCGCGCGCGCCCACTCGGCTGATAGCGCTTGATCAAATCGCGTTCGCGCCGCGAATACACTGCGACATCGACGGTCAGGCAGAAATGGACATAGCCGAGATCAATGGCCTTGTTGGTGATATCGGCAACCCAGTCGCGGTCGCCCCTGACATAGAGCTGAAACACCTTGTCGTGGCCGGTACCGGCGGCGATTTCCGCGATACCGGGCTGGGTAACCGAACTCAGGTAGCTGACGACACCGAATTCTTCTGCCGCCTTGGCGACGGCCATAGCGCCGGCGGGATCTAGCGAATCCAGCGACCCCATCGGCGCGAGGATGATCGGCAGCCTCGATTTAGCGCCATGCACTGTCGCCGTCATATCGATTTCGCGGATGTCATTCAGCACCAGAGGCCGAAACGCCAGACTGTCGAGCGCCATGCGATTACGCAAAAGCGCCGTCTCGGTATCGGCGCCGCCGGTCAGATAGTCCCACGCGCCGGGGGACAAATTCCGGTGAGCCGCCTTGACGATTTCGTGCAACGTGGCGAAGTCGCTCACGTATTCATCCCTCCCCGATTGCCGAAGTTTATTCCGGCCTTATGCGTCGTTTGGACGCTTGCTCGTAATTACACGGAATTTAGCCGTGCAGCGGTGCATTGACCATATCAATCTCTCAAAGAAATCATGAGTAAGAGCCACTCGATTGCGGGCGTTACAGCACAGGGCGTCCGTTAGGTGGGCCCGCACACGACGTTGACCAGCGCCTGTCGTTTTTCGCCGGTCACTACATTGAGTGCCTTGTCGAGCGTCGCCATCAGGTCGCCGGGTTCGGTGACCCGGAACCCCACCCCGCCGGAGACCTCGACCGCCTTCTCGTAATGCTGTTCCACAGAGAAATGGGTCAGCGGCTGGCGGTTTGACTTCGCGGCATAGCCGTCCGGATTGAGGCCTACGGTCGAGCGGTGCACCGCCTGCCAGTGCTGATTGTTGAACACCACCCACAGGATCGGCAGGTTCTGTTCCGCGGCAACATAATGAGCAGAGATGGGCACATTGAACATATAAGCACCGTCGCCTTCGGTGCCGATGACCAGCTTGTCCGGGGCCGCGAGCTGGGCGCCGAGTGCGACGCCCATGCCATGCCCCAGTCCCGATGCTGCGCCGGCGTTCAGCATCGTGCCCGGCCGGTCGATGTCTACATACTGACCCATCAGCGGCGATTCCTTGACCATGATCGTGTCGGGATCGCGCAGATTATTCAGGCAATGGGAAATAAAGGCGGGGCTGATCGGCGACTGGTCTTTTTCCTTCGCCAGCTTCGATGCCCATGCTTCTTCGAGTTCCTCATGCCGGGCGGTGATCTTGTCACGCCGGGCGGCAATTTTTGCAGCCGCGGCTTTCTCGTATTCCGCCATAACCGGCAGCATCATGCGGAAGGCGATATCGGCAGGGCTGGTCAGCGACAGATGCGCCGGGAAACCGCGCACCGGGACCATGGTGTACATCGGGTCGGCGGCGATATGGATCACCTTGCAGTCTTCCGGCGGGCGCACCTGCGATGGCAGCCACGGCACGGCGGTATCGAACACGACGATCACATCGGCGTCCTCGACATACGGATTCGGGTTGTAGCCCGCATGCATCGGATGACGCGGCGGCATGGCGACGTAACGGTTGCGGTATTCAACCACCGGGATTGCGAAACGTTCGGCAATCGCCACCAGCGGTTCCATCACGCCGGGGTTACGGCCGCCCCAGTTGGTGATCATCACCGGACGCTCGGCATTGGCCAGCAGCGACGCGGCCTCGTCCAACGCCGTCGGTTCCGGTGCGGGCGGCGCCGCCGGATTGACCTTGGTCGGGGAATCGTAGGTGAATTCGTCGATCTCGAGCGAGAGCACTTCGCGCGGCAACGACAAATAGACAGGCCCGCGGGGTTCACTCATGGCAATCGACAGCGCCCGGTCGACAATGGTTTCGACCTGTTCGGCGTTGCGCAGCTCGTAATCCCATTTTACCGCTTCACGGGTCATCCCGCCCTGGTCATACATTTCCTGGGTCCAGTGGATATCGAGGCTTCGGTGGCCTTTCAGCGTATCTTCGTTGGTCGGCGTGCGGCCGGCGGTGAACAGCATCGGTACGTACCCGCGCGCGGCGTTCAACAATCCGTTCATGCCGTTCGCGGTGCCGACATTGACGTGCATCATCGTCATCTGCGGCCGGCCCGACACCAAATAATGCCCGATCGCCATGTGCTGCGCGGTGTTTTCATGCGGACACGTAATCGGCTCCGGGATCGGCGTGCCGAGTGTCTGCGCCTTGGCCAGCGCCTCGATCAGCGGTGCGAAATCGGTACCGGCATTCGCGAACAGGTAATCAATCCCGCGGTCTGCGAGAACCGCCAGATAGGCGTCCGCGACGGTGCATTTTTTGAGCGTCTTTTTCGACATGTCGGTTTCTCTTTCAATCCTGCCGCTGTTTTTCGGCGCGGCGGTGTGTTTCCCAAGTGTGGCAGAGCCGAAGCCGAAGGCCAATCGGGCCCTAGTCGTCCTCGTCCTTCAGCGACCGCACCTCCGTGTTCATCGCCAGATCGTTGCGCCGTCGCTGGGCGATGATTTCGCCGGTCTTGAAATAGTCGCTTTCGACCGCGCGCTTTGCCATCACGTCGAACTCCTCGTCCCAATCGCCGAGCGAATAGCCGTGCCACGGCGTCTGCGGTTTTAGTTCCGGCAGGCCAAGTTCCTCCCAGATGACCTTGGCATTTTCCATATATTCCTTCTTCGGCAGCGAGATCGGCGGGAAATCCTCCTTCAGGGTCGCGTCGAACAGCACCGACGCGTCCTCGCCGCCATTGCGCTGACTCCGCGGCCCGTGGCCCTGGTCCCGGTGCTTGAGAATTTCGACGTCGAGCGCCGGGTTAGCGCGGTAGGCCATCGCCCAGAAGATTGCATCGGCATTGTCGGGATCGATATCGTCGTTGAGCGCGATCACGTATTTCCCGGCCGCCCGGTGCAGCGACGCCGCGCCATACATTGCCCGCCACACCTCGGTCGACGGCATACCACGCTCGCAGACGATAACGATGAGTTTGCGGATATTGGTCAGTGGCTCGTGCATCGAGACCTTGATCACCCCCTTGATGCCAAGGTGGTCGCGCAGATGCTCGGTAAACATCGGCTCGTAGGCGACGCGTTTGATGACCGACGATTCCGATGGTGTCACCTGGCTGATGATCGAGGTCAGGATGGCGTTCTTTTTGCGTGTGATGCAGGTGACATCCATAAATGCGTTGTATTCCTGCAGATTCACGTGGCCGTGGGATTCGCCGAACGGTGCCTCGGGTTCCAGGTATTCGGTGTCAATATAACCTTCGATGACGATCTCGGCTTCGGCCGGCACCATCAGATCCACGGTCTTCGCCCGGACGATATTGATCGGAGACCCGGCAAGCGCGCCGGCGACGCGGAATTCATCCGTGTTCTCAGGCAGTTTGATCGCCGACGTAAACGTCACCGACGGCGGCGCGCCAAGGACGACAGCGGCGGGCATTTTTTCGCCGCGTTTCTTGTATTTCTCCCAATGGATATAGATGCCGGGCCGCAATTCGAGCGACGGGTTCATACCCATCCGCTTTTGGCCTTTTATCTGGCCCCGGTAGTTGCCCATGTTCTGGATGCCGTTATCGGGATCCTTGGTGATGTATTGCGACAGCGTCGTGTATGGCGCGTTGTCCCAGCCCGGCGTTGAGATCGGCACGGGGATACCGTCGAGCCCCTGCCCGTCGATATCGAGATCCTTACCCTGCCAGACGATTTCCTGGCAGGGCGCGGTGTCTACCTCGACTGGATCGATCGGATTGGCGATCGCGTGGCTCCAGGTCGCCTCGATCTCGTCCAGCTCACAGCCGATACCGGTACGGTAGACATCCCGATTTGCCGCAAGCACGCCGACAGCGACCGGTATATCGAATTTGCGACCTTTTGAATCCACGACATTGGTGAACAGGAATGCCTTGCGGTCCTTCTCCTCGATCCCACCGCGAAACTGCCAGCGCACCAGCGGGTGAAGTTCGGTGTCCTTGTTGATCTCCCGGTCGACGGTGATCAACAGGCCGCGCTCTTCGAGCGCCTTAAGATGATCGTGCAGATCGGGGTAACTGCGCGCGGGTGCATTTCCGGTATGGGGCTTATTCGCCATTTATTCGGTTCCTGATTTCGTCGATTCGATCGCTGGGGTACAAGGTAGCGCAGTTGCTCGTATGCACCACCGGGGATTCATGGAAATTCAATCGGCACGGCGGACGTTTGCGACGGTTAGCCGCCTGCCGTGGCTTGCCCGTATGCAGGTTCGCGACCCGGATCGCAAACCCAAGGGCGCGAAACGGATATTTACCAAAGTGGTGCGGCTCGCCTGGACGCTTTTGTATCATCGCCTCGGACTGTCCGCCCGCGGCAGCATCGTCTTTTACACTCATGACGGCACGACG
>Ga0209403_10005443_pt1 | contig 13306 bp, 10 predicted proteins | sample ArcticOcean_MG_C_8_FD_187440 | JGI IMG/M metagenome (GOLD analysis project Ga0209403, IMG submission 187440) | Marine microbial communities from western Arctic Ocean - ArcticOcean_MG_CB11_86 (SPAdes) (version 2) | ecosystem: Environmental > Aquatic > Marine > Oceanic | place: Arctic Ocean... | reverse complement strand
GATCGAACAGGCTCGGCACCTCAGACTGGGAAGCCCCTTTGACTTCCAGACCCAATGCCGACTCGTCCTCCCCAACAACATGCCCGACCCCAAAAACAGCCACGACTATCAGACAGCCTGCACCGACGCCATCAAAAGACACGTCGCCAGCACGGGAGGTGGCACGCTGGTGCTGTTTACCAGCTACGCAATGCTACACAGCTGCGCCGCCGAACTGGCCGACTGGTGCGAAGAACACAATCGACCACTGCTCTGCCAAGGTGGCTCGCTCTCGCGAACACAATTGCTCGAACGACTCCGCGACGAAGACCAGGCCGTGCTGCTGGGGACCGAAAGTTTCTGGCAGGGAGTCGATGTGCCCGGCGAAGCACTCGAAACCGTCATCATCACGCGACTGCCATTCAGCGTGCCCGATCACCCACTGCTCGAAGCACGACTCGAACGCATTCGAGCCTCCGGTGGCGACCCGTTCGTCGATTACCAACTGCCCGAAGCCGTCCTCAAACTCAAACAGGGGTTCGGACGACTGATCCGACGTGCCACCGACCGCGGTCGAGTCGTTATCCTCGATCCGCGGATCCAAACACGATCCTACGGTCGAGTCTTTCTCGAAAGCCTGCCCGAATGTCGGGTGGAATCCGAAGAGAACTGGGACGATGTCTGACGCATCCGAAACCGTTATCGTCGAGATCGCAACTGGCTGATCGCCCGCACCGTCGCCGTCCCGTCGTCACGTGAACGGATCAGATGAACGGCAATGCGGCTGCCTGTCGGCTCACCGTACACCCAGATCTCGCTGCACGACGTTTGTACCGCCAATCGAGTGACCCGGCGAGGGACTCCCATCGCCGCCAACAACTGCTTGCCGCTCATGCCCACCCGGATCCCCGTCGGAACCGAAGAACGTCGAGGCGGCCGGCGGGTGCCCGGCTGGATCGAAACCCACTTGCCGTCCTGCTTGCTGTATCCCAACTCTCCCAACCGCTCGGCCACCTCACGGTCGTCCGGCTTCATCCGGTCCGCTTCGATCAATACCGCCACCGCGCCCCGCCGGTCGCTCTTCAACGCCAGCAACAGGTCCGCCCAACGCAACCGACCCGCTACGCCCTCGGACAACAACTTCTCACGACGCGAACCCAGCCAACCTGACACCGCAATATCGGCCTCCCGAACTCGACCCGATGCCTTCAACCGAGACACCAGACGGTCCAAATCGGCACGACCCATCGCCTGCGAACGCTTCAGGTCAAGGTCCAAAGCCAGTCGCTCCCACCGGGCTGCCTCGGCAACCGCCTCGGGCACCTCACGACGAATCGACTCCGCCACCCGATAACCACTCGTCCGGTCCACTCGAGCCTTCGACGTGATCAGCTCGATCACCAGGTCGGTGTATAGCAATCGATGCAAACGCTTGCGGTCCAATACCACGGTAGAATCGTACACCGCCACCGGGTCGGTTCGGTATCGCTCAACCAACGACGGCGATGGGCGATTCTTCGTCTCAACCGAACCGGACCAGCCACGCCCGATCCGGTCGCGAATCGCCTCGAGCTTGCTGGTCATGCCGCCAGCCGACTCGATTTCCAACAACAACGCTTCGTGCTCAACCGCCTGCTGCTCGGACAAACCCACCGCACGAGTGATCACCAGCCGAGCCACCTCGCGGAGTGCCTTCAAGTCGCCCGACGCATCGCGGCGGGCCAGGCTCACACCCATCCTGTTCGCCTCGGTCGCCTTCTTCAACAACTGATCGTCGCTGTAGAATCGGCCACGCCCGGACGCCCAATCTGACAACGCAAACCAGTCGGACGGTTTGGCCATCTTGCCCGTCGGACGGCGACGGGAATAGAGTTTCAGGTCGTCGTCCTGCTTGCTGATCCTCTCGATCTGGAAATACAACTTCCGCCCGTCTCGCTTCAGACGCCCCACCACCTGGACGTTGACGTCTCGAGCATCACGACGCGACAATTTCGGCAACGGTTCGGTGGAACGGAACTCGAGTGAACAACGCTGGAACTTCAACAGGATCCGCCCCCCCCGCACCGCATAACGGCCCTCGATCACCTGACGTAGACCCAATTGCGCCGGCCACGACTTCTCGGCCTTGACCAACTCCTCGATCGAAACCGCCGCCGAAATGGAATCGCCGCGGTTGGGCGACAGACCGATCGCAAGGCCCAGGAACAAAATCCATGTCCGCCGATCACAACACATCATCGGATCGACTCCCAAGTCAACTGACCCAAGAGCACTATCACCACGGGCAACCCCCGAGCACTCGGGACGGCGGCCGACACCGAATCGCCGTCAAGACCAACCGCCTGAGCCTGAACCGCTAGGATCCGAGAAATCTGTCTTTCGACCCGGTTGTCGACGGGACTGGCGTCGAGATCGGCGGCAGGATTCGTGCCGGACAGAAAACCCAGGTGACGCAGACTGCCAATGTCGGTCCACAGAAACGACGTGCCCGCCGTCAATTCGATCCGCCAGGTGTCGGTGTCCGAGTCGAGATGAATGGCTTCGAGTTGCGCGGCGAAGATGACCGGTTGAGGATCCTCGTTGGCCGACTCTTTGGTCGGTTCATCTGACGAAGCCTTGGCCGGATCACCCCAATCGGGTAGCCGAGCCAAATCCGGCAAACGACCAACCAACCGCACCGGCCGATCCCCCACCGCAAACGGGAACTCGGCCTCAAAGCCACCCACCACAAGAGCCGATTCACCCTCACCCTCACCCTCACCCTCACCCTCACCCTCACCCTCACCCTCACCCTCGTCCCTGTCCTCGTCCAGCCCTGACCCTGACCTGGGCAACTGTTGCGGTTCGAGAATCGATTGCATCACGATCCAGCGGCCACGATGGTCGCGGTCGAATTGACGCTGCCAGGCATCCGCAGATCCGCTCTGCCGAATGCGATCGGCTGTGTCGAGGATTTTCACCAGCGATTCGCCAACCAAACCACCGGCCGCCTCCGCCTCGCGACTCCGCTGACGGATCATCGCGGCAACCGGATCGTCACGACCCAGTCGATCGAGAACGTCGGCGGCACGACCGAGATCGGCGGCGGCAACCGTGAAGGCGCCCAACTCGAATGACTCGAGACCCCTGCGAGTCCACTCGCCCAATTGACCGGCATCTCGAGACAATCGGTACTGCCGAACACTCCACCAACCAGTCAACCCGATCAATACCAACATCGAAACAGCGACCAGCCGGAATGGAGTCACCCGACGCCGACGCGGAGCGTAGGACGACTCGGACTGGATACCCCGTCGTGTCACCAACGGCTCGACTGGCTCGACCACAGCCTTTGGCCTCGATCCGGACTTCGACTTGCGGGTCGACTTGTTGCGGGTCGGCTGCGGTGTCGGCTGCGGTGTCGGCTGCGGTGGTGTGGTGTTGGTTTTTGAAGCGGTGGTGGACTTGGTGGTGTCGTTGGAGGCGGGGCGGGCGCGACCGGCGGGTTTGTTGGCTCGGCTGCGGCGAGCCACGTCTGGTCGCGAGTTTTTTGGGGAGAGAGTTGGTTGAGAGGTCTGAGACTGTCCGGTGCCGGCTTGCGGGCCGGATCCGGGGTAGACGTCCCGAGGCAACAGGATGCCCAACTCGCCGCAGGCCGAACAGGTCAGCCGCTGCATCTGATCCGCTCGGATCACATCATTGGCCAACCCACACCTGCAGACGTGTCTCAGAGGCTCTTTGTTCGGCTGAACGGTTTTCGAACCATTCGAGCGGCCCCAATTGAACCAGCTTGCCATCTGGACGACTCGCGACCGGACACACACCGTCCCACGCGGCACGTCGCACCGCTGCTTGGGAAACAGGATCGGTGAATTGTGTCGATTATTCGCAAGATGCCCGCGATCGTCAATTCTGACTCGAACCCAAAACGGACCCAAAACGGACTCAGAGCGCGTCAGGTGGCATCAGGAATGTCGTCACCGGTATGATGTTCGTAGAAGTACCAACCGAGTTGATCGCTGAGTCGCGAGAGGTATTCGCGTTTGAAGTTTGGCAGCGTGGCGTTGTAGGTCGATCGAGGTGCCAGTCTCGGGTGACGAGCTCGGACATCGCGAGTGTAGATCCGCTTCCCACCGCCATTCTCCGACATCTCGTAAACACTCAACAACCCCTCCGTCCGGCCTCTCAACAGGTTCTGGTTGTTCTTCTCGAACAGACTGTGCCGCTCGATCTCGATGTGAATCACGTAGGTCACTCCGAGCGCGTCGCCCAGTTCCGTCGGCGAGTCCCAGTCGGGGTGCTCGTCCAACCACGCCTGCACTCTCTCGTGATGCACCGACACGATCTGGTGTTCACGGAGCCGGAAGGTGAGGTACTTGGCGACTTCGCGATCGATAGTGCCGAAGTCGTGCTGCAGTTCCAGAGGAGCTTCGCACAATACGGCGACTCGAACCCCCTTGGCCGTCATCGATTTCCCGGTACGGGACTCGAAGTCCGGCTCGACCGACGGAGGCCCGTTGATCAAGAGACCAAAAAACAGCATTTGCTTCAGACAACCCGTCAGCGAAACAACAACCAGCACGGCGGCACACGAGTGGATCGAAATCCTCAACAGGCGGCGAGAGCGGCGAGGGCAAGTCATGTCCGGGACGTCCATTCCGGGGAGGGAGGGAGGGTGAGGGAGTGTATCGCGGTCGGGTCGGGTTTCAGATGCCGACACCGGGAGGATTCGAGTGGAACTTTCGGGCGAGGTCGCCGGTGAGTTGATCGAGGTGGCGGCGAACGAAGACGGTCCGCGACACTTCGCCGACGGGGACGGGTTGACGCCGAGGATGACGCTCGTCGAAACCTCGCTCGAAGATCATCCGTGGCACCCGCTTGCCTCCGATCATTTCCACCTTGTACGCGCTGACAATCCCGGCCGAACGGCCGCGGTGCAGCCATGTGGACTTCTGTTCGAGATTGTCGAATGTGGCCAAATGAACGTGAATCACGTAATCGGTGTTGAACTTCTTGGCCGCCCGAGCCACGTCGTCGCTGGTCCCTCGCTCATCGATCCAGTCGATCACCAGATCTGCCGCCGTCGCATCGATCGACTCTCGCAATAAGTGATCGGTCACACCGGTGATCAGGTCCGGTTCCAGAGTCGCGAGGTCGCCCGACAGATAGGACGGGACGCGGGCGATGACGACCACACTCCATTCCGAATCGACCAGGTCCACTCCAGTCGCAATCTGGAACTCCGACGTCATCTTCGGGTTGCCGAACAGCATCTTGCCGGCCATCACGCTTAGCGAGCAGCCGGGAATCGTCACGGCCAACACCGCAAACACCCCCATCAGCGCCGACAGCAACACCAACCGCCGCAGTCGGGAACGCTGTGGCAGAGCAGATGGGCCGGATGAGCCTGTCGGCCTGGAGTTGTGGTTCGAGACGTCCAATGAGTTCATCCGGTGGCGACCTCGATCAACCAGTTCAACACTGTCACAGCTGTCAGCACTCCGATTCCCCAAGCCAGCCAACTGTCCGGATCTCGCACACCAACCAACTCGCCCCGACTCGCACTCCAGAACGACCAGGGCACCATCACCGCACTGACGATCGCCAGCAACAAGCCTCCAACATTCGCCCTCCCGGACGAAATCCAATGGCCTCGGACAAAATGCGAAAAGGACGTCGTCATGCCGCAACTCGGACAAGGGATTCCGAACATGGTCTGGAACGAGCAGGGGGGGAGCCCGAGTTGCTGGTGAGTGCCGAAACCGGCGGGATTGGGAGCGAGCGAGACAGCCAGAGAAAAACCCGCCAGCAGGAAGACACCCCAAGCCAGCAGCAGCATTCGTACGGTCAACCCGATCGGGCGTCCGTGTCCAAGCTGGTACCAAGCCATGAGCAATTCGGTGCAGGAAGGGGCGGTTTGATAGTGTTTTGCACCTGCCGCTGCAAGACCGGATCATTCGGCACCACCCCCCGACTTCGACGCCAGTTCCCACCCACAACCACAACGAATGGTCTATTTTCCAACCTTTCGGATTGATACAATTCAGCAGCAGTGGCCCGAGCGTGTAGCCGCTCGGATTGGTTGCCCCGGACGGAACACAACTGAGGTGAAACGATGAGTATCACGATTACCGAAAAGGCCGCGGCCGAAATGTCGCGAGCATTGGAAGAAAAAAGTCTGTCGGTCGACGAGCATGTGCTGAGAATCGGAGTGGCCGGCGGCGGCTGCAGCGGGTTCGAATACAAACTGGCCTTTGACGACAAGGTCGATGAAGCACAAGACGAAGTCTCGACACAACACGGCCTCCGACTCGCCGTCGACCGCAAGAGCCTGCTGTTCCTCGATGGAACCACCATCGACTGGTACGACGGACTCGAAAAACGTGGCTTCACGTTCAGCAACCCCAACGCAGAACAATCCTGCGGCTGCGGAACCAGCTTCTCCTGCTGAACCGACTACCGATCGCCACAACCCGACGACTCCAACCCGACCACTGAAATTCGGTCGTAGGCAAGTTGTCTTTCCGATACGGGGTTCGATCGGCCGTGAGGCCTTTTGAGAAGAACCGGCCGCAGGATCCTGCATGATCCTGCACCATGAGGAACATCGGAACGAGTTCCGGAGAGCAATTGAGACTCCCATGATGAGGTTTGAAGGACAGGTCGGCTTGGTCACCGGAGCATCCTTGGGGATCGGACGAGCCACGGCGATCGCCTTGGCTCGAAGTGGAGCCGACGTCGGTATCAACTACCGCTCGCACACCGACGCGGCGATGGAGGTGGTCGAGGAAATCGAGAAGCTGGGTCGGCGGGCCGTGCTGCTGCAGGCCGATGTGTCCGACCAGGAGGCGGTCGAGGGCATGGTGGCTCACACCACCGAAGAACTCGGCCGACTCGACCTGTTTGTCTCGAATGCCGCCTACAGCGATCGTGAACTGATGATCGATGCCGACATGGACGGGTTTCGTCGCACGATCGATGTCTCGATGTGGGGAGCGTTCTACGGGCTCAGAGCCTCCGCTCAACAAATGGTCAAACAGGGAGATGGCGGCTCGGTCGTCATCGTCAGCTCGCCACACGCCGTGATCGCCATCCCCTCCTCGATGGCCTACAACATGTCCAAGGCCGCCATCGATCACATGGCCCGGACCGCCTCGATGGAACTCGCTCCACACCGCATCCGAGTCAATATCGTGCACCCCGGCTGGATCGACACTCCCGGAGAACGAAAGTTCTTCACCGAAGAACAACTCGAAGACGGTGCCGCCGACCTGCCGCTGAAACGGTTGGGGACCGCCGAAGAAATCGCCGAAAGCATCACCTTCATCCTCGGACCACAAGCCAGCTACATGACCGGAAGCACGACGACTATCGATGGAGGCGTCTCGCAGCCGTGGTGGTCCAATCGAGCCGAAGGCAAACAGTAAGAGAACCACACACGCAGACACAACTACACACACTAAGGAGCTCGGTCCGATGAGTGGCGATGCGATTCAAAGCGTCCTGAAGGAGGATCGTCAATTCCCGCCGTCCGAGTCTTTCGCGGCCGACGCGCATATCTCGAGCCTCGAGCAGTACCAGGAAATGTGGCAACGGGCCAAGGACGACCCGGATGGGTTCTGGGGCGAATTGGCTCGTGAAAATCTCGATTGGTTTGAACCCTTCGAGACCGTGTCGGAAGGCGACATGCCCGACACCAAGTGGTTCACCGGCGGCAAGATCAACGTCACCCACAATTGCCTCGACCGACATCTCGACAGCTGGCGAAAGAACAAGGCGGCGATCATCTGGGAGGGGGAGCCGGGCGACACTCGAGTCCTGCGCTACCAGGACCTCTACCGCGAAGTCTGCCGGTTTGCCAACGTGTTGAAGCAGCTCGGAGTCGAAACCGGCGACCGAGTGACACTCTATATGCCGATGATCCCCGAATTGGCGATCGCGATGCTCGCCTGTGCCCGCATCGGAGCGGTGCATTCGATCATCTTCGGAGGCTTCAGTGCCGAGGCCGTCGCCGACCGCAACAACGACGCTCAGGCCAAACTCGTCGTCACGGCCGACGCCGGCTGGCGACGAGGCAAGGAACTGCCACTGAAACAGGCCGTCGACAAGAGTCTCGAAAACTCGCCATCCGTCGAAAAAGTCGTCGTCGTCAGGCGAACCGGCTACGACGTCGACATGGTGCCCGACCGCGACTACTGGTGGCACGACCTGATGGACAACGTGTCGAGCGAATGCGAAGCGACTCCGCTCGACTCCGAACACCCACTCTTCATTCTCTATACCTCCGGCTCGACCGGAAAACCCAAGGGCGTGCTGCACACCACCGCCGGATACCTGCTGGGCACCACGATGACCTCACGCTGGGTCTTCGACCTCAAGGACGACGACACCTACTGGTGCACCGCCGATATCGGCTGGATCACCGGCCACAGCTACATCGTCTACGGCCCGCTCGCCAACGGAGCCACCACGGTGATGTACGAAGGAGCTCCCAACTGGCCCGATGAAGGACGGTTCTGGAATATCGTCGAAAAGTACAAGGTCTCGATCTTCTACACCGCACCCACCGCCATTCGAGCCTTCATCAAGTGGGGCGACGATTGGCCCGGACAAGCCGACCTCTCGAGCCTCAGACTGCTGGGCACCGTCGGAGAACCGATCAACCCCGAGGCCTGGATGTGGTACCGGAAAGTGATCGGAGCCGAAAAATGCCCGATCGTCGACACCTGGTGGCAAACCGAAACCGGCAGCATCATGCTCAGCCCACTACCCGGTGTCACCACGACCAAGCCGGGCAGCTGCACCATGCCACTGCCTGGTGTCGTTCCCGATATCGTGACCAAGGATGGCGAAAGCCTGGACGACAACCTCGGTGGACTGCTCGTCCTGAAACAGCCTTGGCCGTCCATGCTCAGAACGCTCTACGGTGACCACGATCGGTTCCTAGAGACCTACTTCAGCGAAATACCCGGTTCGTACTTCGCCGGGGACGGGGCCCGGAGAGACGAAGACGGATGTTACTGGATCATGGGCCGAGTCGATGACGTACTCAACGTCGCCGGACACCGACTCAGCACCATGGAAATCGAAAGTGCACTCGTGGCACACCCGCAGGTCGCCGAAGCCGCCGTCGTCGGATTCCCGCACGAACTCAAGGGCGAAGGCATCTGCTGCTTCGTCACGATGACCGTCGAAGACCAATCCGAAGAACTCAAAGCCGAACTGATCGCGCATGTCCGCAATCAAATCGGAGCCATCGCCACGCCCGACCAGATCCGTTTCGCCGCCGCCGTGCCCAAGACTCGCAGTGGGAAAATCATGAGACGGTTGCTCAGGGACATTGCGGCGGGACGTGAAGAGGTCGGTGACACGACGACGCTCGAAGACTACACAGTGCTCACCTCGCTCCGAGACGACGAGTAACCCAGCAGACCGACTCCGTGCCACGAAAAACGCTCCGCACACTCTTCGACTACTCGGCGTTCCTGATCGCAGGAACGCTGGTCGCCTTCACGTGGGCCAACATCGATCTCGATTCCTATAGCTCATTCGTCAACGCACCACTGTTCGACACCACTGAACATCTCGAAGCGGGATCGGATCAGCCTGCCGAGCATCCTGAGTCGGAATCGCATGGGCCCAATACGGTCAAGGGCCTGGTCAATCACATCCTGATGTGCTTCTTCTTCGCACTCGCGGGGAAGGAAATCTGGGAAGCACTGCTACCCGGTGGACACCTCTCCAGCCCCCGAAAAGCCGGGATGCCGCTGTTGGCCACCGCCGGTGGAATAATCGGGCCGGCTCTCCTTTATGTCGCCGGTTGCGCCGTACTCAATGAACCCGACCTGGTCGACGGCTGGGCCGTGCCCTGCGCCACCGATATCGCCTTCAGCTTCCTGATTGCACGGTACATCTTCGGAGCCGGACACCCGGCGATTCCCTTCCTGCTGCTCGTCGCCGTCGCCGATGACGCCGTCGGGCTGATTATCCTAGCCACGGTGTACTCCTCCGGTGGCAACCTGATGGGGTTCCTGGCTTGCGTCGTGGCCGCCGTCGCCATCGGCTTGCTGCTGAATCGACAGGGCGTCAAGTCCTTCTGGCCCTACCTCCTCGTCCCGGGAATCATCAGCTGGTACGGGTTTCACATCGGTGGCGTGCACCCCGCACTCGCTCTGATCCCCGTGATCCCCACCATGCCACACGCCAAACGCGACATCGGACTGTTTCGCGAAGAAGAAGGGCGCCGCCAAGACACACTCAATGCCTTCGAACACTGGTGGCACAACCCCGTCGAACTGATCCTCGGAGCCTTCGGGCTGGTCAACGCCGGAGTCGCACTCGGAAGCGCGGGGGCAGCCACTTGGCTGGTGCTCGGCGCACTGCTGATCGGCAAACCCGTCGGCATCACGCTGTTTGCCATGCTCGGCCGCTGCTGCGGTCTGGCACTGCCACGTGGAATGACCGCAAAGGATGTCCTCGTCATCGGGACCGCCGCCGGAGTCGGCTTCACCGTCGCACTGTTCGTCAGTGGCGTCGCGTTCGCAAAAATGCCCGATGCCAAGGACGCCGCCAGCATGGGAGCACTCGGATCCTTCGCCGGCATGTTCCTCACCCTCATCGTCGCACGACTGCTCAAGGTCAAGAAAACAACGAACTGACCCGCGGACCCTACTCGAACAGCTCGCCCGGCAGATCCTCTCCACCAGTAATCGACCGGTACAAACTCTCGGCCAAGCTACGCCAGACCACCTCCGGCTCGACCACCTCGCAACCCCGCGACCTCGCTTCGATCAACACCTCGGTGTCCTCGCGACCAGCCGCCACGTCGATGACTCGCATCGGAGGCCGAAGGAACGACGGGTTGAGTTGTCCTCGGCCAGGACCCAGCTCCAACTCCGGATCGGCCAACACCACCACATCCACCAGCGTGTCGTAGAGATTCTGAGAAGGAACAAACCTCGCACCGCTCGCCGCAGCCAATTGTCGAGCCGTCACATCGTCGCCGCCGGCGACGCTGACCAATCCCTTCCGACGTGTGACTCCGAAGATCATCGTCCGAGCCAGTGGGCCGGTGCCGATCACCAACACGTTTCGCCGGTCCAGAGGACGCTCGCCGCCATCCGCAAACGTCGACTCCAACGCCAGCAAAGCCGCACGCCACAAGCACCCGAAACCACGCCAGACACCCTTCTGGTGCAGCAACAGGTCCACCGGGCCATCATCCCCCAACGCCTCCTCACGACTCTCGGCCAGTTCACTCAGCCGAAAATCACCCGCAGCCTGTCCCACCACTCCACCCACCTTCAACAACTCCAGCATCCGCTTCAGACGACTCGTGTCCTCCCACGCCAACGGCAACCAGCGAACGTCCAATCCACCGGCCTCGGCTGCCCGGTTGAACACACCAACCAGCTCCATCGTCGCGGCATCAAATCCGTCGATCCCAATGAAACGCGTCGCAGCACCGATCGATCGCCAACGATGGATCTCGTCCAACTCGCCCACAGTCGGCTGGCCCGCATACGCCTCCATCCCTCGCTCCAAGGCCGCGTAGATCCACGGAGACCCGTACTTGCGGCACAACAGTGAAAACGTCAGGCCGCAGGGACCCAGGCCCATGCCGACCACCGGCAAGTCACGCTTCTGACTGACCGTCGACAACAACGGCCAAGCCGCCTCGAGTGTCTTTGTCGGCCAGGTGAACTTGACCACGTCGGCATCCGCTTCGCGAGCCGAATCGAAGATCGAGTCGATCTCGTCTCGAGTCGTCCCCAGGGGCTCGTAGAGACTCGTGAAAGACACTACCCGCTTGGTCGTCCCGTATCGTGGCACCTTGCGGGCGATGTCCAGATCGAGCTCGATCCACTCGGGCTCCGCCACGATCGCCTGACGCAACAGCTGCAACCGCTCCGACTCGTCTCCCGTCCACTGGCCGCCGTCTTGAGACCGCCGGCAGGTGATCAGGATCGGTTTCTCGACCGACTGAATCAAGTCGGCAATGTCCGGCGACTTGACCAGATGGTCCAGACACAACTCGATCAGGTCACACTGACGCGATGCGTTGAGCAGGTCGGCCTTCGCCAGACGTCTCGATACGGGAGTCACCGAAATACAAATCATCGCTTCCACCTGCCTCTCTCACAGCCACTAGCAATCCCCAACTCCAGCAACCCCGGACTCCTCGCAACCGATCAGTCGGCAACGCTGTGTTCGAGGATCAAGTCGTACACGCTCCGGGCCTTGTCGTAGGCCACCTCGGCCGCCCCGCGATCACTCTCCCGGATCCGACCCTTCTTCTGGTCCCAACAGACGTCCACCGCCTTGCGGCACCAACGAGCACTGCGGCGACTGGCCCGAATCGGCTTCTCGTCAATCTCGACAAACACCGGATTGGTGTGCACCGACGGAAAAATCCGCACCGCCACCCAACTCGAATGCTCCAACTCAATGTCGAACTTCAACGACCGAGTCGTCCCGTCCGCTTCGATCACCTTCCTCGCAACCGGATAGCCGTTCACGATCACCTCGACCGGCACCGTCCGCCCCGACCCCAGCCTCGAACGCTCGATGTGCCAGTACGGTTTCTGGTCCAGACGACGACCGCGAATCGACTTGGTCAGGGCAGTCGGAACCGGCTCCAACCGAGCCGCCACGTCAAAGCGGACCTTGACCTTGCCAGGTTTCTTCAAATTCAGTTGGCTGATCGCACCCCCAGACCCCCCTTCACCAACCGCCACGTCGTCGACTCGGAAGTCCAGAATGTGCGACCGCCCGTCGCCACAATAACTGCGGCCGTCACGGACTCCGGCGATCCAGTTGTCAAAGGTCAATGGCTGGTTCTTGTCCAGCTTCACGTAAACGCGGCCCAGCCCCACCTTGTCGCCATAAATGCAGGGAAAGTCCGTCTCTCCACTGATCCTCGAACGGAAACCACAGTTGAGCGTGTGGTACCAAATGTTCAGCTCCCAGACACTGGGCGTGTCGACGGCCGAGATGAAATGGCACACGTCGTGAACCACTGTCACGATGAACTCGTTGGCTCCGATCCCGTCGAATGGCGGCATCGCGTAGTCCGGCAACGTGTCGGCGGCCCGCCCCGTCCAACCCATCGGCACGCGACGGTAATTCACGAATTCCCGCTTGCCGTCGGGCGTGTAGTCCGGCAAGGCCAACCCCCAGCCGCTGTGACTGTATCCAACCACCCCACCCTGCCGCTTGCCCCACTCGAGCACCGGCAAAGTCCAACTGGGCCACTCCTCGATCAGCTTCGCCCCCGGGTAGTCGTCTTCGGTCAGCCGCAACAGGCACAGGTGCCCGGCGTGTGAACTGGGGAACCCGCTCACTTCGA
>Ga0209403_10005442_pt1 | contig 13307 bp, 11 predicted proteins | sample ArcticOcean_MG_C_8_FD_187440 | JGI IMG/M metagenome (GOLD analysis project Ga0209403, IMG submission 187440) | Marine microbial communities from western Arctic Ocean - ArcticOcean_MG_CB11_86 (SPAdes) (version 2) | ecosystem: Environmental > Aquatic > Marine > Oceanic | place: Arctic Ocean... | reverse complement strand
CAGCTGCCATTCCTCCTTCCGCCATGACAGTGTGAGCTTTTCCAAGTAGGGATTTGCTTACCAAGCCCACTGATGCTCCTGTGACAGAGGCTTCTATGGCAGCTCTGAGTCCAGCTCCACCAGCCCCAATGATGAGCACATCATGTTTATGTTTCGAATAGTTATCCATTAGAAGAGCCTCCAGTCAATCCAGATGCCCATTGAACACAGGCGCACATAAACGTCGGAAAATCCAACCCAGAACAGGCTCATCCAGGCAAAGAGCATGTGTTTACGGTTTAAGCAAGTGACACAGTCATGAGCAGTTCGCACAGGTTTGTCGAAAAGGACGTTTAGTTTTCCTCCGATCAGGTGCCTCAAAGAGTGACATCCTAGCGTATAGCCGCCTAGTAGTATGACATTGATAGCTAAGATTATAGTCCCCACTCCGACTCCACGGCTTTGGATGCCTGTAACGGTGTCTTCAAAAAAAGTAGCTCTCCAGACATCGTATGATAAGAATACTACAAACAGCAGTGCCAGGTACATGAAATACCGATGAATATTTTGGAAAATCAGAGGGAAAGACCTTTCTCCCCAGTAGGATTTGCGAGGCTCTCCGACTGCACAGGAAGGAGGATCAGCCCAAAAAGCTTTATAGTAGGCTCCACGGTAATAATAACATGTGAAACGAAATCCTCCAGGAGCCCAGAGAATCAGAAAAGCTGGAGACCAGGGTAGCCAACTCAGCCACCAACTGGGCTTTGGACCGAATACAGCATGATGACTTTCACCGAATAATTCCGGAGAATAGAAAGGCGAAAGGTAGTTTCCAAAATGGTAGTGTTCCCCTTGAAAGGCAGCCCATGTTCCATATCCGATAAAAAACCCTAAACCCAGGAAAACAGCAACTGGCTGTATCCACCATTTACCTGGGCGCATAGTTTCCCCGAAAGAAGCACGTACAGGCAGGGCAGTGGTCACATTCTTGTTCATTCAAATCCTCGCAGATATTTCTATTAAACTAACATCGCTTCGCCACAGAAAAAGGTTCCTTACCAACAAGAAATTAAACTATTTCAGGATCAGATCTCAAGCACTGGAGTCCTTTACCAAATAGCTTTGTATCCCTCAGCTACAAGGTTCATACCAGGTCCGTGGATATGTACGTTTTTGGTGGAACCTTCTGAAGAAGTCAGCTCACCATTTACATGCGTCCATCCCAGGATTGCGCCCATCAGATTGTAGGCATCCCACTCGCTCTGGTCGAGGCTTTTGACGAACATTCCGCTACGTACTCCGACTGTACAGTATGCGATCACTTTGGTTCCCGAATATTTTTCTGGATGGGCCTGGAACTGCTCAACAGTGATGGCTTTAGGAAGCATAGACACTTCCTGTTCTGCAAGAGTTCGGGTGTCCACAATGGTAAGGTTCTCTGTTGACTTGATTTCCTTGAGCTCCTCAGGGGTTATCTCTTGGATCCCAAGGAAGTTGTTCCTCTGGGTTTGATAGACCTTTTCTATTTTGGCACGCTTGGATTTATCGGATTTGTTAAATATAGAATTGAACATGGACATGGAACTCCGAGTAGTTGAAATAACCATCAAACATCAAATGAAATTTAATGATATGGGGTTAGAAAAATATTGGCTAGTAATATTTTTTCCATGAAAAGAGGCTAGGGACTCTTGGCCGATTGCTATGACAGTAGTACTGTCCATTTATTAACTATGATGATTTAGTCCAGACCAGAAAAAAGGTTCGGCCGGTTTGTCTGCTGTGCGAGAAATAGTCTTAGTCGGGGGTGGCCATACCCATATTCAAACCCTTAGGAGTTTTGCTCAAAAGCCACCAGAGAATAGCAAGATATCTGTAATCGTTGATGTTCCGTTGGCGGTCTATTCGGGGATGGTCCCTGGTTTTATTTCAGGACAGTACAGCAAAGAAGAAATAGCGATTGATGTCTGTCGATTAGCTCAGAGGGCTAACGCCAAGTTGGTCATTGCCCGTGTTGTCCGTATAGATCCAGAAAATCAGAAAATATTCCTGGAAAACAATGAGGAGATTTCTTACGATGTCGCGTCGTTTGATATAGGATCTACTGTGGCTGGGCTAGAGGTGTCTGGCGTGAAAGAATATGCAGTACCGACTCGTCCTATCGGAAAACTCTGTCATCAGATAGAAAAGGTAATCGAGAAAGAATCCCATGGTAATATTCAAGGTTCAATTTCTATTCTAGTAGTGGGCGGTGGTGCTGGCGGAGTAGAATTGAGTTTCACTCTCGAGAACCGCTTTGCATCTTTAGGATTCTCACCTGACGTTACAGTAATCGAAAAAAGCGAAGAATTACTGTTAGACTATTCTGCATCTATCCGAAAGCGCATTTTGTCTCATGTGAAGCGAAGAGGGATCAGTATTAAACGTAACTTAGAGGTCTGTGAAGTTCTGGAAGATTCGGTTGTTCTGAATAATGGTCAAAATTTGGATTTTGACCTACTAATTTGGGTTACAGGTCCTTGGGGCCAGATGGTTTTTAAAGAATCGGGTTTAGCAATAGACCGTAGGGGGTTTGTCTTGACGCGTTCAACCTTGCAGTTTGAAGAATACGATAATCTTTTTGGGGTTGGTGATTGTGCAACTTTGGCTGAGGCGCCGTCAACTCCCAAGGCAGGAGTCTATGCGGTACGACAGGGTCCATACTTGACTCATAATTTGTACAATTGGCTAGAGGGTAGCCCTCTTAAAAACTACCACCCACAGGGAGATTTCTTGACGCTAATGAACCTTGGGAATGGTAGTGCAGTGGGAGGGAAGTGGGGTCGCTCCTTTGAAGGGAAGTGGGCCATGAAACTAAAAGATCGCATCGACAGAAAATTTGTAGCAGATTTCATTTAATTAAATGATACTAAGCATTGTCAGGAGGAAAAGGTGACAGAGAGCCCAGTAACCAAGATTACCTACGCTACACTAGGTGGAGACGGCATGCAGGATGTACATAATGCTCTAGAAGCGAAGATGGACCGGGTGTTTCAGAACTTCGGTGAAGAGCACGGAATGATTATTGACGGCAGTCAAGTTCTGTCAAACGATAAGTTCGAAGGTTATAGCCCTGTCGATGGCAGGATACTCTTGGGCACTTTCCAAAATGGGACTGAAGAGCACGTTCGCGAGGCTGTATCGGCAGCGCGTAACGCTTTACCTCAATGGAGTGCTCTTCACTGGCAAGCACGTGTAGAATGTTTGAGAGAAGTTTCTGAAGCGATTCGAAGAGCACGATGGGAACTGTCTCTGATTTTGGGCTATGAAGTAGGAAAAAATCGAATGGAATGTGTCGGTGAAGTTGAAGAATGTTCTGATTTCATTGACTACTACTGTGATCGGATGGAAGAGCACGATGGGTTCGTGACGTCATTCGGTGACTCTTCGCAGGGACAGAGTAGCTTGAGTGTCCTTCGTCCTTATGGTGTGTGGGCGGTTATATCTCCCTTTAACTTCCCTATGGCACTCACGGCTGGTCCGATGGGAGCTGCCCTTGTGACGGGGAATACTGTCATTGTAAAGCCTTCTCCACTCACACCTCTCTCTGTTGCTCGACTAGCTCAAGTGATATCCGAGACTGATTTGCCGGACGGCGCCTTCAACTTCGTTACTGGAAGCAATGAAATTGTTTCCAGGAGCTTAGTATTAGGGTCGGATATAGATGGTGTGGTTTTCACTGGATCTTATGATATAGGCATGCAGCTGATGCGAGAGTCGTCAATGGCGACCTTGCCCAAACCATTCATTGCAGAGATGGGAGGCAAGAACCCCGCCTTAGTAATGGAATCTGCTGACCTGGATAAGGCGGCTGAAGGAGTGAAAAATTCAGCTTTTGGTCTGCAGGGACAGAAATGTTCTGCTTGCTCTCGAGTATACGCCCAGAAAAATATTAATAAAGACTTCATCGATTTACTTTTGGAGAAATCAGTGGGAGTGGTGCAGGGGAATCCATTGGATAAGGATGTCTGGTTGGGTCCGGTCATTAATGAGGCTGCATTTCAGAGGTATACAAGAGCCATAGAAAAAGCAGTCGCAGATGGTGGTAGGATCTTGACTGGAGGGACCCGTCTCAGCGGAGGCATTTTCGACCACGGTTACTACGTTGAGCCGACGGTAATAGATGGTCTGCCACTCGACCATGAGTTGTTCCAAAAGGAGCTATTCCTTCCAATTACAGCGATAGCAGAAGTTAATGATTTGGGTCAAGCAATAAATCTTGCCAATTCTACGGAGTATGGCCTAACCGCAGGTATTTTTTCGGAAGAAGAAAATGAAATAGAGTTTTTCTTTAACAGCATTCAAGCTGGAACTGTTTATGCCAATAGACGGGCTGGAGCAACTGCGGGCGCATGGCCAGGCGTGAATCCTTTCGGGGGATGGAAAGGTAGCTCATCAGGGGGTTCTGGAGCTGGAGGCCCATATTACTTGAAGCAGTTCCTTCGCGAACAAAGTAGACTCAGGGTGTATTAACTCTGATTAGGTGGAGATCCTGCTATGAAGAAGGATTCGCCGTTTGAGTCCTACTACGAGAGCAGTCAGCTAAAGAGAAAGGGCACCTACAATATTGGTATAGAAAACGGCGAAACCGTGACTTACGGGCCATGCCTTCTTCGATCCCAAAGACGTTGACTAGCCTACTGCAAAGCTCTTCTTGGTTCTACAAGACACATACATAGGATACTAGTTTTGCCTCTACGTAAGGTAGATGTCTCGATATGATATAGAAGAGAATCCAGAGGCACTTCAAATACCGTTAGCTCAGTAAAATCAATAGCTTGGTATCGCTTATCAATTCGTACAGGAACCAACTGTATGGCATTATTGTTCTTTTTCTGAAAAATAAGTGGAGTACCAGTCGAAAATTCGATTCCAATGGTCGAGAAAGTCCTCGTGTGTACCAGCACGTCCAGCACCGTGTCCAGCTCTCATATAGTTTACCCAGGTAACTTTCTTTTCTAATCGTCTGAGTGCGTAATACATTTCTCTCTGGTTAGTCTCAGGCACATTCCAGTCATCTTCTCCCGACAACATTAACAAAGGGGTGTCTATTCTGTCGGCGAACATGATTGCTGAATGTGCAATGTATTTTTGGGGCTGTTCCCATAGGGTTGCTCCAATTCGATCTTGGCCCTCTTCTGCAGCTATGTAATTTCGAGTAGTGATTTTCTCGCTGTCTCCTAAAAAGCTTATGATGTTCACTTTTCCAGAGATGTTGATGGCTGCAGCAAAACGGTTGGTTTGTGTTATGAGTAAGTTGGTTGCATAGCCTCCATAGCTTGTACCGTGAACACCCAATTTGTTTTCATCAACTAAACCACGGTCGATCACTGTATTGATGGCGGTCGTCACTCCTTTAACCCATGCTTCACCAGGAAATCCTATCTCTAGGTCTACAGATGGTCGGAACCCGAACCAGCCTTGGTTAGCTAGAAGGTTCATATTCGCATTAAAGCCATTATCAAAAAATGTCTCATAAATTTCGGCCACTAAGGGATAAGTTTTCTGAGGATCGTAATCGATTGGGTAGTACAGTATTCCATACAGTTTTTTGCCATCTACATTTAGATAAGAGATGAGCTCACTTTTAGTCAGCTTAATATTTTTGATCCAGGGGTTGAGTTCAGTAAGCTGTCTGGGCTTACTGAATGAATTATCCGAAACCCATACTTCTGGAGGTACATCGCCGTCCGTTTTACTATAAACTATTGTCGATGCATCTTCCGAGATATTCCAGTTTCTGTAGAGATTGTGGTCTAATATCAAATCTTCTGAAGATTGGGTTTCAACGTTATAACGGAGCAACCCACGTTCCCATCGGTCTGAGGCAGAATAACTGATATATAGGTGCTTACCGTCGTCGGTCCAAGACTGAATTTCCAAGTCTGGCCTCTCATCTTCTTGTTCCTCAAATCCGTAGATCAGAGCTATGTCTCCAGATTGAATGTCGAGGAGGTGGTAGCCTTCCTGAGAGCTGAGTAGCAAGTCAGTACCCAGGGCATTCCAGCGAACAATTTCGAATTCGTACTCCTCAGAGTCCGATGTGATAGAAGGAGTTAGATTTACCAGGGTGTCTGCGGCGAGGGAACGAAGAAAAATATCTCCGTCACTTGAATACGCAAACGCATCTATCGGGTAATTCCATATGGGATTAATCCGTTTTTCACCGCTAGAATGAACGGGTTGATTCTCTAGGCTTGAGAGATCTAATTTGAAGATCTCGTATTCAGTTCCTTGAGATCTGAGATAGCTAGTTCTAAGGCGAGTTGCTGTCGTGTAGACTAAGGACTGACCATCCTGGGAAAATTTAGGTGAAACAATCGGTTGTTCTGGTAAGATTTGCTGTACTGAGCCGTCTGCTAAATTTACTAAACTCAGTATAATTTCGTCAGTAGATTTTCTCACGGCATCCCAGGCCAAAAAATCATTGTCCGAGTCTTGGACTACGATGGGGCCTTCGGAGAGATCCAGATAGGCTTGGCGAGTCTCGATTTCCCAGTCGAGAGACCTAAGCCCAATAGCTATATTTTTTCCATCCGGGCTCCATTCTAATGGTGAATTAGAAGCCAACGAAAGTTGAGAGTCCAGTTTGACTTCCTCAGTCTGTTCTGTTCGTACATTATGGACCATTAGCTTGAAGGAGCCATCTGTGTATCTCAAGAATGCTAATTCGAGTCCGTCGGGGGACCATCGTAAGTTTCTTACTGGAGCGGGGTCGCTTTGGAAAAGCTGATGCTGAGTTCCACTTTCGGTGTCTATTATTAATATCTCAGATTTGTTCGGGGAGACGTAGGTCGGATCTCCAAAGCGACTGTGGTCAACATTTAGTCGATCACCCTGAGTTTGCACTGTCACAGCCACTTTGCGTCCATCTTTGGACATGTCTTGAATCGTGGGCAACCTTACATTTAAAGCGTCTTCGGGGGTAAATGATCTTTGTTGGGCTTCTGAGGTTTCGGGAAGAACTATAAATAGCAAGGCAGGTATGCAATAAATGATTCTAAACAGGCGAAAGCGTTGTAGCATATCATTTCTCCATGATAAGAGAGATATTTGAGTAATAAATTCTTTCAGTTTGTGATGTGGTGAAGGTAAAGTTAGGAGAGTTTACTCTGTTTGCTAGGGTCAGAATTGTAGATGGTGAAAAATTTCCATTAGAAGGAGAACTGTAGGCACCCTCTTGACTTGCTGATCCCGAAGATGCCAAATTTCAATTCTGAAAAAAGAAATGTATTGAGATTGGGAGTATGTATCAGGTGGACAAGAGCACAGTGATCTCGGTGGTTGTCATGATTATGGGCGGCGGGTCTCGAGTTACGAGCCCTGCCGAGAGAGATCGCGCGTGCGTCTTTTGGGGGGTTGCCTAAGCAAAACTCTACGAAGGGAAGCAAAGATAAAACGTAGCGGGTCCTTCGGATAAGTCTGGGGGACCCGCTACGTTTTATTAGCTATACTTTGTTTGGGGAAATAAATATGAATACATTGACGATTGTGAAAAGAGGTGTCGACGAAGGCCTGTACTTAACAACGATGGGTGGTTAAGAGTTATGGTTCGTGTACTTACAGGAGCTGATCTCCTGTGTGATTTGTTAGTGGCACATGGCGTGGAAGTTCTTTTTGGACATCCTGGAGGTGCCATCCTTCCATTTTACGATGCACTGTATAGAAAACGGGATCTCCGACACATACTCATGCGCCACGAACAAGCAGCGGCGCATGCCGCGGACGGTTATTCTAGAGCGACTGGCAGGGTTGGGGTTTGTGTAGCCACAAGCGGTCCAGGAGCCACAAACCTTGTGACTGGTCTAGCTACAGCCATGATGGATGGTGTACCCCTAGTTGCTATCACGGGCCAAGTGCCGCTTTCAGTCCTAGGTACGGATGCCTTCCAAGAGACGGATATTGTCGGTGTTACTATGCCGGTGACTAAGCATGGGTTTCAAATAAATCAAATGTCGGACATTCCTGAGATGCTCTCCGCAGCTTTTTCTTTGGCTGTAGAAGGACGGCCTGGCCCAGTGTTAATCGATTTCCCTAAGGATATTCAAACGAGTCCGGTCACTCCAGAATTGGTCGCTCATATTCCTGTAATTTCATTGAAGATTGAAGAAAGTTCTGATCCAAAGACTAACCCGACAGAATTAGAGGTCGATGGTAATTGTGTTCAAGAGGTTTTAGAGCTGCTTGACAAGTCAGAAAGACCATTGCTTATGATTGGCAGAGGGGCTGTAGAAGCAGGTGTGACAGGTCTAATAAGGGATATTGCGGAGAGAGCGGATCTTCCTGTAACCACAACCTTACTTGGTTTGGATGGATTTCAGGCTAGCCACAGTCTTTGTCTTGGCCTACCAGGTATGCATGGGACAGAGAGAGCCAATATGGGAATACAGAACGCCGACCTTGTTATTGGCTTGGGTTGTAGGTTCGACGATAGGGTCATTGGGAAGGTAGATGAATTTGCGCCTAGGGCGCAGGTAGTAGCTTTCGATATAAACCCTGGCATGCCGGGTCGTACCATTGAGCCAGACGTTTTCATTTTGGGAGACCTGAAAGATACATTTCCTGTATTTGCAGAAGGAGTTTCAAAGAAAATACATCCCCAGTGGTGGGATGAGTTGAAGGAATGGAGTCGAGAGGCTGAACCCAATGTGGACTGCTTTCTAAATCCAGGGCCCCTTGGTGGCAGGCAAGCTGTCCGTTATGTGACGCAGAGGGTCAGTCATTCCGGAGGTATTGTCTGCACAGATGTGGGCCAACATCAGATGTGGGTTGCACAAGAGCTTCCTGATGTAACGCCCCGATCACATCTAACTTCTGGAGGTTTGGGCACGATGGGTTATTCTCTTCCTGCGGCCATCGGTGCGGCTGTGGGCAACCCGTCCCGGACTGTTTGGGTAGTTGCTGGTGACGGAGGGTTTCAGATGAATATTCAAGAACTTGCCACGGTAGTTCAGGAAAATCTTGGCCTACGGATAGTAGTTATTAATAATCAGTGCCTAGGGATGGTAAGACAGTGGCAAGAGTCTTTCTATGAACGCAGATATTCGGCAGTAGCACTGTCTGGACCAGACTTGGTAACAATAGCGAGTGCTTATGGTATTGCTGGGTATGTCGTGGATTGCGCTGAAAACCTGGAGGAAGTTCTTGATTCGGTATCTAACGAGAAAGGGCCAGTATTATTAGAATTGAGAGTTTCTGAGGAGGAGAATGTTTATCCTATAGTTCCTTCGGGGACAGCTCTCCATGGTCTTGTAATGGGCCCCAGTCTGCCGACTGAAGTGTGATGATGTCGAAATACACCCTGTTTGTAGGACTCAAGAATGAAGCTGGAGCTCTAGAGCGCGTCCTGGGTGTCTTGAGAAGAAGAGCTATCAATATTGATAGCTTGACCCTCACTAAGGAATCGGGAGAAATGTATAGAGTTATCATGAGCGTCACTGACGAAGTAGTTCAGGCTGGACCAGATAGAATAGTGAAAGAACTTTCCAGCCTTTTTATGGTCATGTCTGCCGAACATCTAGAAGATTCTTGAACTATAAATGTTTGGGATTATAATGGTTTAATAGTAGAGCCAGATAACAAAGGATAAAGATATCATGAGCGATAAAGTCTTGAAAGCAACGTTTTTTGAAGAGCACGATGCGAATCCTGAACTCCTGATAGGGCATCGGGTCGCCATCATTGGATTTGGAAGTCAGGGACATGCTCATGCTTTAAATCTCAGGGACAGTGGAGTATCTGTTATGGTGGGTCTTTACGAGGGTAGTAAATCTGCTGAACATGCCCTCCGCGAGGGCCTCGAGGTTAGGTCTGTTGCAGAGGCTAGTGAATGGGGAGATACCATCGCGATTCTCATTCCCGATACTCGTCAAACAGAAGTTTATCACTCGGAGATAGAGCCGCATCTGAAGGATGGAGACGCTGTCCTTTTCGCGCATGGTTTCAATGTTCACTACGGTGAGATCAGCCCGCCTGCAGGTGTAGACACCATTTTGGTCGCACCCAAATCTCCTGGCAACAAAGTGAGGGAACAATACCAGGCTGGAAGAGGTGTTCCAGCACTGATTGGTGTCCACAATGATGCAAGTGGAAATGCTTTGGAGTATACCTTGGCTTATGCGAACGCACTTGGATGCACAAGGGCAGGAGTCCTTCAAACAACATTTGCAGACGAGACTGAGACTGATCTTTTTGGAGAACAAGCAGTCTTGTGCGGTGGGCTTAGTGAGCTAGTAAAGGCTGGCTTTGAAACTTTGGTAGACGCAGGATATGACCCTGAACTCGCATATTTTGAATGTCTTCACGAGATGAAACTCATAGTTGATTTGGCTTATGCTCGAGGACTTTCAGGTATGAGATCCGAAGTCAGTGATACCGCAGAATATGGTGATTATGTTAGTGGAAATCGGGTGATTGGTGATGCTGTCAGGGCGGAGATGCGAGAGATTCTGAAGGACGTGCAATCTGGAGCGTTCGCTCGCCAATGGATAGAAGAGGCGAAAACTGGTGGGAAAAATTTCGAGAGAAAGAGAGAAGAAGAAAAGCTTCATGGTATAGAGTCAGTGGGTACTGAGCTACGTTCGAGGATGTCTTGGGTATAACCTCGAGCAGTTCAGACTATATGATTATCATTAATTTTTTGGATTGGAGATTGGCAAGATGAACGAGCTCCCTCGAAAACTTCCTCTTATTAGCCATCAACTAGTCTTAGGGAGAGATAGAGCTGCGGCACGTTCTATGTTGCGGGCTGTAGGTCTGAAAGACGAAGATTTTGGTAAGCCTCTTATCGGTGTGGCGAATACGTGGACAGATACTACACCTTGTAACAGCCATCTCAGAGAACTGGGGCAATGGGTGAAGGAGGGTGTCAGGGAGGCTGGAGGAGTGCCTCTTGAATTCAATACCATTGCGGTTTCTGATGGCATTACAATGGGTACCTCAGGAATGACAACTTCTTTGGTGAGCAGAGAAGTTGTTGCAGATTCGATAGAGTTGGTTTGCAGGGGCTATTTCTTTGACGGGTTAGTGACACTCTCGGGTTGCGATAAAACAATCCCTGGGACTGTCATGGGTATGGCTCGAATCAATCGCCCTTCACTGATGCTCTATGGAGGGTCAATCCAACCTGGCAAGTACAAGGGACAGGATGTCACTATTCAAGATGTTTTTGAAGGGATAGGAGCATGTGCTGCCGGACGTATTACACAAGATGAACTTGACGAACTTGAACGTGTTGCCTGTCCTGGTCCCGGATCGTGTGGAGGTCAGTTTACAGCTAATACCATGGCTACAGTCTTTGAAGCTATGGGTGTTTCGGCTATGGGAAGCGGATCTGTACCAGCAGTAGATGCTGATAAGGAGAGAGTCGCTCGTGAAAGTGGAAGACTAGTCGTCGATTTGGTTGAAAGAGGACTCAAGATAAGAGATGTGATGACTCGTGAAAGCTTCGAGAATGGCATTGCTGCCGCTGTAGCGACTGGCGGGTCGACTAATTCAGTTTTACATCTTCTAGCCTTGGCTCATGAGAGCAAGGTCGATTTGTCTATAGAGGACTTTGACGTAATCAGTAGACGCACGCCGCTAATAGCAGACCTCAAGCCTGGCGGTCGGTTTGTTGCCACAGATTTACATCGGGCTGGTGGGGTTTCTTTGGTTTTGAGAGAGCTCTTGGAGGGAGGTCTCCTACACGGAGATGCAATGACAGTCACAGGAAGAACTCTAAGAGAGGAATTGGAAAAAACTGAGGAAACTAAAGGCCAAAAGGTAGTAAGGCCTTTATCTGATCCGATCAAAGATCATGGTGGATTGGTGATACTAAAGGGAAATTTGGCTCCGGATGGTTGTGTACTCAAAGTAGCGGGACATGAGAGGACATTCCATAGAGGCCCCGCAAGAGTTTTTGAGGGAGAAGAGGCTGCTTTTGAAGCAGTTCAAAATGGACTAATAAAGGCTGGTGACGTTCTGGTCATAAGGGGGGAAGGTCCTTGTGGAGGACCTGGAATGCGCGAGATGCTTGGAGTGACTGCTGCCATTGCTGGAGCCGGCTTGGGCGAATCCGTAGGACTTTTGACCGATGGGCGGTTTTCTGGAGCTACCCATGGATTGATGGCAGGTCACGTGGCACCAGAAGCTGTCAAGAAAGGACCGATTGCTGGGATTAGAGACGGTGATCAGATTGTCTTTGATATTCAGGCTAGGACTCTTTCGGTGGATCTAGAGGAAGATGAATTGAAAAGAAGGGCAGAAGAATGGAGCATTCCTAGTAAGGAAGTTGCTCCGGGAGTGATGACTAAGTATGCCGCGCTGGTCTCTTCGGCCGCTACAGGAGCTACGACTAGCTGAAGTGGGTAAGGCCGAAGGGGATCATTGACCTCTAGAAGTTTAAAGCTTCGGCCTTAGTTGTTGAGATCGCGAATCTCTTTCATTTTCGTAACTTCCGATGTGTTCTTCTAAACCCAAGGTGTGAGTAATCCTGTCTAAACCTTTGATCAGTGAATCTCGAACATAAGGATCTATTTGGAACTCTTCTCTCCATCCTTGTCCGTCCATGACCCGTTGAGCTACCAAGTCTACCGTAATTGTACAGACCTTTTCTGCTAGCGTGAGAAGCCTAGTTGTTCCTCTTTCAGAGAGCTCTACGGGCAGTAGCCCATTTTCGTAGCAATTACTCTTAAATATATCGGCGAAGCTTGAGGAGATGATTACACGAAATCCATAGTCCATTAGTGCCCACGGTGCATGTTCTCTGGAAGAACCACATCCAAAGTTCTTACCGGCCACAAGTATACTTCCCTCCTGAAATCTATCACGGTTTAGACAAAATTCAGGATCGAGAGAGCCGTCTTCTTGCCTTCGCCAATCGTAGAATAAAAATTGTCCGTATCCAGTACGTTCGATTCGTTTTAGGAATTGCTTGGGGATGATTTGATCTGTGTCGACATCTGTTCGATGCAGTGGCACGACTTGGCCTGTATGTGAGGTGAATGGTCGCATCAATCGAGCCACTTTCTGACGTCTACAAAGTGTCCTGCTATAGCAGCTCCAGCGGCTATAGCAGGACTTACTAGATGTGTGCGCCCGCCTTTTCCTTGTCTACCTTCAAAGTTTCTGTTGGAGGTAGAAGCGCAACGTTCTCCAGGATTTAGAATGTCTGGGTTCATTCCCAGGCACATTGAACATCCAGACTCTCTCCATTCAAAGCCAGCATCAAGAAAAATGTTATGCAGTCCTAATTCCTCAGCTTCTTTTTTAATCGCAGTAGATCCAGGGACAACCATAGCTTTGACATT
>Ga0209403_10005441_pt1 | contig 13308 bp, 8 predicted proteins | sample ArcticOcean_MG_C_8_FD_187440 | JGI IMG/M metagenome (GOLD analysis project Ga0209403, IMG submission 187440) | Marine microbial communities from western Arctic Ocean - ArcticOcean_MG_CB11_86 (SPAdes) (version 2) | ecosystem: Environmental > Aquatic > Marine > Oceanic | place: Arctic Ocean... | reverse complement strand
TAATCTGCCCGAAGGTATTACAAGTATTGGAGATTCTGCGTTCCATAATTGTGGAAGCTTGAGTGAAGTTCTTATTCCAAGCACCGTAGTTCAAATAGGTGAGAGGGCTTTCAGGGATTGTAAGAATTTGGCCAGAATAGTTATTCCTGCGGGAGTATCTAATGTTGAGCGGCTTGCCTTTTATGGATGTACAAATCTGAGGCAAGTTCACATAGAGGGTGAATTACCTTCTTTCGGGAGTAATGTTTTTGGAGGTTCTGCAAATTCTTATATTACTTATTCGGGGGACCAAACGATGGTCGCTGGTAGGCCAAGCTTCAGTCCTAGTCAGCTCTTTGAAGTTAATAATTTGCGGGAAACAATTCAGGTCAAGGATGCTCAGATTGCACAATTAGCGATTCGCCCCTCAGTGCAGGAGATTCAGGACGCTCGTGCCGGATCAATAATAATGAGGAAGGATCCGGAAACAGGAAAAGCAAAGTTGCAATTTAGGCTTGAGCAAACGGACGATTTTGAGTCATGGGATCCTTACGAGGGTGGGGAGTTGAGCGTTTCGGATGGAGGTGGGTTTGAATTACTTATGCCACTTGATGCTGATAAGATGTGGCTTCGTGTCGGAATGGATGGAGAGGCGCCTGAGTTATACGAGTCCGGTGGGGACTTTGGTGGAGTTGATTTTGGAGATTTGCTTAATGGTGGAGGATTTCCAGGTGTGAACATTGGGGGTGATAATAAAGAGGGTGATAAGGTAGAAGATAAAGATTCTGAAGGAGAAGGAGAAGATTCGGGTGGACTTGGGAACATAAACTTAGGTGATTTAAATTTAGATGGAATCGACCTCGGAAATATTAATCTAGAGGACTTAAACCTAGAGGACGTTAATCTAGAGGACTTAAATCTTGGGGGATTGGATATTGGGAATCTTAACCTTGGAGACTTGAATTTAGAGGGTCTTAATCTTGACGAAATTGAAATCAGTCCATTGCAGTTAGTGCAGCTTGCATTGATTTTTAATCAATTCCTTTCTGATGTTTCCGATGTCATTGGAGTAGATTTAACTAGCATCTTACAAAGTGATGGAGCTGACGGAGGCGGTGAAGGAGATGAGACGGACGGAGTTGATGGAGATGATGGAGGCATAGTTGATCCGGGTTTTGGGACTGATGAAGGTGAAGATAATGGGAATGGAGGGATTGACCTTGGAGGGATTGACCTTGGAGGGATTGACCTTGGGTTTTTAGATCAACTCTTCAATGGGATATCGATTCTTCCTGAAGCCGATGACGGTGTTGCAGCTGAAGCTGAGTAGGGGATTTATTTTGGTGTAAGGTAGAGGATAGTCCATGCGCGCTTGTTTATTTTTGTTCTTTGCTCTCTCCCTGGGCACCGAGGCGGCAAGGAAACCTAACGTCATCTTTATATTTACTGATGATCAAGGAACGCTCGATGCGAATTGTTTCGGATCTGAGGATTTGTACACTCCGGCAATGGATGAGTTGGCGGATAATGGAATAAGGTTCACTCAAGCCTACTCGCATACGGTATGCTGTCCTGCCCGAGCAGCCTTATTAACTGGCCGGTATCCTCAACGATCAGGCGTTAACTCTTGGACTCAGGGGGACTTGAAGAGCGGCAGAGGAATTAATATGTCCGGGAATGAGGTTACAATTGCTGAAGCTCTTCGTTCTGCTGGATACCGAACCGCTTTGTTTGGAAAATGGCATTTGGGAGCGGCCCGTGAGAGTGGCCCAACGACACAAGGGTTTGATGAGTTCTTTGGCCTGCGCGGAGGGTTCATTGATAATTATAATCATCACTTTCTTCATGGTTCGGGATTCTATGACCTTTACGAAAAGACAAAAGAAGTTCATGCGAGGGGCAAATATTTTCCAGAGATGATGACCGACCGGGCACTGAGCTTTATCGAAAAGAACAAGGATGGTCCCTTCTTTCTTTATTTTGCGCTAAACATTCCTCATTACCCGGAACAGGCTCTCGAGATGTTTGGCGACAGGTACAAGAGCCTGCCAATGCCGCGACGGTCTTACGCGGCCATGATTAGTACGACGGACCATTACATTGGCAAGGTCTTGAAGAGGCTCAATGATCTGGGACTACGGAAAGATACAATCATTGTATTCATGAGTGATAACGGTCACTCGACTGAGCATAGTCAGATACGTGTTGATGGGCACAGTAGTGGCTTAAAGAAAGGGCATTATTATAGCGCTCATGGAGGAGGAGGAAACGCTGGGCCGTACTTGGGCAATAAGGGGACTTTCTTTGAAGGTGGCATTAGAGTGCCCGCAATTTTGTCTTATCCCAAAGAACTGCCGAAGGCTAAGGTTAAGAGTCAAGCGGTCACTTCGATGGATTGGTATCCAACAATCCTTGATTTGTGTGGGATCAAAAAGAACGAGTCAGTTTCTTTTGATGGCAAGAGTCTAGTTCCCATGATTATGGATAAAGGAGACAAAAAGATTCATGACGAATTTCATTGGGCATGGCAGAACCAGTGGGCCGTTCGAGTAGGAGATTGGAAACTAATTGGACGAGGATCGTGGGATTTGAAGCCGGGACAAAAGATCCCGCCCGGCACTCATCTTGGTAAAATTTCAGGCGAGGCGCCGGAAAATAAGAACTATGCTTCAGAAAAGAAAGAACTTCTAAAGGAACTCAAGGATGCCCATGACCGGTGGTCAGAAATGGTAGGGTTCTCGGCAAGATGAGTAGAATATTTTTTATCTTAATACTATTAATTAGTTCAGTTATTCATGCGGCTGATAAGGACTCTCTATTGTCAGGGCATCCTCGAGAGTCATACAGGGGTGTTAAGAATATCGAGGAAATGGAGGAGGCTTTGAGGAAATCGATGGGAGCATCGGAGAAGCACTCTTTTTCGCGAGGCTGGTGGGTCTGGGACCGGTTAAGGTGCCGTTATGTGGACGGAGACAGGAAAGATAAGGGTGCGTTGAAAGTGCTGCGTGCTGTCTTTAGAGGGCTGATACTGGACAAGCATCAGAGATTAAAAGAGAAGAGAGAGGGCGATCTGCTTTATTTATTTTATACGACGCTGACTGGGGACAGTAAGGAGTCGACCCTCAATGTTGAGGGCCGTAAAGTATATAGAGATCTTCACGGTGGAGGTTATCATGGTGGTTGGGGAGGTGCTGCGAGGATGAGAATTTATCAGGAATTAGCCAGTCAGGGGATGCTTACGGATGAAGAGAAGATTCGGTTTGAGGAAATTGTGAAGCAGAGCCTCGAATCTAGATTTATTAATTTCAAGAAGAAGGCGCAATCTGCAAACAATCACTCTTTCGGTAATGCTGGAGGAATTGCTCTTGCTCTGAAGCTTTATCCCGACGCGCCTCAAGCAGTCGAGGCCAAGGCATGGATTGATAGGATATGGAAGAGCTTGTCTGATTTCGCGGATTGGACTGAGTGGACCTACTATCCTTATGGGCCGATATTTCTTCATGGGTTAATCGATATTGCGGAGGCCACGGGCAGGATAGATAAGGAGAAGGTGTTAATTAATTCTGTTGCCAAGAGGTGTTTGGGATTTGTTCATGGGGGCGGTGTTCGAGGGAATCCAAATTCCGGATCAATGGTCAGGGATGATCTTGATTCGACCTATGAGGATCCTTGGAACGTGGGGTATTATAACGTGGAGACTTCATCCAGGGACGGGCACTTGTGGTACCGATTGGCTCAGCATTATAAGAATCCGCACTATTTATGGGCCGCCGAGCAAGTGGCAATCGGAGGCCGTCCAATCAGAGGGGACGTTCCTAGAAATTACATTTCTGCATACGAGCGCCGCTTTGCGTGGTTTGTTAAGCGCGGGATTAAACCTGAAGTGCCTCCAGGAGGATCAATGGTCGGAATGCTTAGCTCAATGAAAGAGAAGATTCCTGAGAGGCTTTACCTTAATCAAGACCGACAAGCAGGAACTCCTTTTGCTGCGTACTTTCTTTACCCGCATAAGGATGAACACTTGGATAATGTGTCAGGGCATCTTTACGAGTACTCGGCTTCTGGATCCAAGTACCTGCATACCTCTGGTAAATATAATAATGTTTATAGGGATGATATGCCAATTGGTGGAGGAGCCGGGGAGGAGAGCTTAGATCTTTTATTAGTCCTTCATAACCGCCATAAGTTTCCGCTTCATCCTGACAGGAAAGGAGATCACCGTGATTCTATGCGTCGTGGAAATATTAAGCATGACAATAAGTTTGTTGCTGCAGGAAACAATCCTGAGGGGGACTCATATGGGCAGTTTGCTTACAATGATTATTACGGTAAGGGTAGTCGCTGGGAGAGGAGATCAGTTCTGACAAGGGAAGGCTTTTTTGTTGTGATGGACAAGTACCGTGGTTCGAAAATTCTTGGAAATGAGTATCAGGCTGGTCCTGTCTGGCATGTGGGTTATGAAAAGTCCATGGATTCAGGGGATCAGGAAGAAAACTGGTTTGATGCTCCACCAATAGATAACGCGTGGTGGAAGAAAAGTAAGTCCAGGCTCTTGCTCGTTACGCATTCCTCCAAAAAGTCTAAGCATGGAAAATTGAAGCAGTCACATTCTCAGGACACTGCGGCCAACATTACAGTATTTTCTTACCGTCCGATCCAATCACTTCGCGATGAATTTTTCTTGAGTGTCTTTGTTCCTTATGATTTGCCGCAGGACCCAAGTGCTATTCGTGAGAAAACGAGCATTCAAATGAATGATAACGGTTCATATGAAGTGACCTTTGATTCTGAGGGAGTCAGGGTATTGGTTGGAGAAACCTGGTCAGTTACTCGAAAATAAAATCAAAAGGTCGGAGGGATAAGCTCAATATTGCTGAGTAAAAATACCAATAATTTGATTTGATTGGTCGAGCCTAATTTCTTTAACATCGGAAGATGGACAATAAGAAATTAATCGCGATAACAGGAGCAAGTTCTGGTATCGGTGCCGCGACAGCTAAGGCCTTTTCAGCAGCAGGTTACCCGCTCCTTCTCATGGCTCGAAGGATTAAGCTCATGGAGGCTATGGATTTACCAAATACTATATGCAAAGAGGTTGATGTTCTTGATCTTGAGGGTATGAAGGCTGCCATTTCTGAGGCCGAGGATACTCACGGTGAAGTGGACTGCATGATTAATAATGCCGGAGTTATGATTAACGGGAAATCCCAATTTCAAAATCCTGAAGATTGGCAGAAGATGCTCGATGTTAATATTAGGGGTGTTCTCAACGGCATTCATTTAGTTCTCAAGAACATGGTGGAGAGGAGGAGTGGAACTATTGTCAATATGGGATCCATTGCTGGGATTAAAACTTTCCCTGATCATACAGTTTATTGCGGAACTAAGTTCGCAGTTCACGCTATCACTGAGAATATTCGTGAAGAGGTTTCTGGGAGTAATGTTAGACTAATTAATATAGCTCCAGGAATGGTTTATACTGAACTTTTAGATCATGGTTGTGAAGAAGAAGCCAGAAAAGGTTGGATGGATTATGCGGAACAGATTGGAGGGGCGCTAAAGCCTGACTCTATAGCACAGTCAGTTCTATTTTCTTACCAGATGCCGCAGGAGGTTTGTGTGAGAGAGATTGTAATTTGTCCGACAGGCCAAGAACCTTAAAAAAGCGCTCTTCTCTTTATTGATAATTGTACCTGTTAAATTTTAATATGGTTATTTTTATCAATAGTATTTAATATAATTAAATATGATGAAAATTTTCACGTCTGTATTTTTGTCCGTAATATTGTTTCATCTTAATTTATATGGTGAAAATATTTTCACTCTTGGGATTGATGATGAGAGTCAGGCGGAATTTTCACAGGAAAGCTTTAATTCCAATTCTGCTCCTGGGTCCCCGACTCTTAAAGATGACGATTACTATTTTTTAGGAAGTTATGATGGGATCGGGGTTCTTCAGGCGGATGAGGACATAGTAAATTTTGAACGGGCAGTCACTAATGGTGACAAAAATAATCGGATACATTTTCATCTGGATTCTAATGATATAATCAATAATGAGTATACACTCACTGTTGATTTGATTGGTGGAGGTTGGTGGGATGCTCCGGCAGGTGCTAGTGGAGTCGGCTGGGGCATACATGATGTCCGCGCTAACTTTAATGGGGTTGAGATTTTCGCAGAATCTGAAATTGTCGAAAATAGACTTGTCACTGCGGTTTTTGACGCATCTTCAGTCAATGCCGTGGCAGGAGAAAATGTGATTGAAATTACCCGGATAGGAGGTGACAGCAAAGGAAACGGCACTGATTATGGCTGGATTCAGTTTGATTACATTACCTTAGAGGCTAGTGCAGTAGCTGAGCCTGGACTCATCCAGTCATTCTTTACTGATTCAAATGAAGTTGCTGCTGATTCTCCAACTGCAACTTTATCATGGCAGGTCGATTCTGATCCTGAAACGAGTGTTTTTATTGACAATGGGATTGGTGAAGTGACTGCGATCACTTCTGAAGGGGCTGGAAGTATTGATGTCAGAATTTCCGCAGTTACCACATATGTTCTTACTGTAAAGGGAGTAGACGGAGACGAAGCGACTGCTTCTTTGACTATTGGGTATCAACCTTATGCCGAGATTTGGACTGTGGGCTTGATTAATGGATCTCAGGCTGAGTTCAGCCAGGAAAAAGGAACGTCCAATGAAGAGTCGGAAGGGTCCCCGCTATTTCAAGATGATGATTATTTTCTTGCTGGCAATTATGGGGGAGAAATTGGAAATTTAGAATCAGATGAGGCGTGGCTCAATCTGGACCGGGCCGTGACAAATAATGATCCAAACAACAGGTTTCATTTTTTGCTGGATTCTTTACAGGCAGACGAGTCCAGTCAGATGAGATTTACTATGAATCTTATCTGGGGAGGTTGGTGGGACGCAGAAGCGAATTCTAGTGGCGAAGGTTTTGGTGCCCATGATGTTGAAATTAAATTGAATGGAAATGTCATTTCAGCCCATTCTGATATTACGCAAAATGAATTAATTGTGGAAACTTTTTCAGGAGATGAAGGCGGAGCGGTGCAAGGAGAGAATGTTATTGAGGTGAGTAGGACCAGTGGAGACAGTAAGGGGAACGGTGGAAATTCAGGTTGGATTCAAATTGATTATGCCTCACTAGAAGTTGACCTCAGTCAGATAGTGCGTGACAAGCCCATCACTTCATTTTCTTCTAATAAGAGTCTAATTGTGCCAGGGACATCGGCCTCCCTTAATTGGCTTGTTGATCCAACTGCAACCGTATCGATAGATCAAGGGGTAGGAGACGTGAGTGGGAAAACAATTGATGGTATTGGAAGTATAGAGATCGATCCTAGTGTGAATACAACTTATACACTGACCTCGGTCCGGGGAAATGATGTCGAAACGGCGGCCGTGAGAGTTGAGGTTGATCTGATAGAATTTTTCCAGTCGAATGTTCTTGAGGTCACGCCAGATGAGCCGACCGCGCGCCTTTCATGGTCAGTTTATTCGATCCCCGGGATGACTCTGTCAGTTGATAATGGCATTGGTGATGTCACATCGCTTACAGAGGACGGGTCCGGGTCTATTGATGTTAGGCCATCTTCAACTACCACTTATACTATGACGGCAACGAGGCCGAATGTTCCGGAAGAAGACACAGAACAAGTTTCTCTCACTGTCGAATACAATGGGTATTCTGTTCTGTGGAGTTTGGGAGTTGATGATAATACTCAGGCGGAATTTTCCATAGAGGACTTTAATTCAAACCCTCTTCCAGGTGCGGCAGATGCTAAGGATGATGATTATTATTTTGTCGGCAACTATGCAGATATTGGAGAAGTGCTTGAGGATGAAGATAGCGCTTTAAACTTTGAAAGAGCAGTGACTAACGGAGATCCCAACAATCGGATCCATTTCATGCTTAGCCCTGAGCAAGCATCTCCGTCTTCAGAAATACGTATTTCAATGGATATGATTAACGGTGGATGGTGGGACGCCTTGGCTGGGCAGGGTGGTGGTGGTTTTGGAATTCATGACGTATCGGTCAAGTTTAATGGAGAAGAAGTGATGGTGTCGGAAGGCATTGAGCGGGACACATCCCTGAGCGCTACATTCACCGCTGCAGAAGTCGGCGCCGAAATAGGTGAAAATACGATAGAAATTACTAGGACAGGTGGAGACAGTAAGGGTGATGGTACGGACTATGGTTGGATACAGTTTGATTATATCTTAGCAGAGATTGATTCTCTAGGACCTAGAATCTTTGAGATTAATGATTATGAATACGACGCTGCAGGTAAGTATCTTTCGATCTCTTTCCCCTCTAGCCCTGGTCAGTTTTTCCTAGTTGAGGTATCTAATGATATGCAGACTTGGTTCGAATATGATGATAGCGTTGAAGCGGATGAAGAAGGCTCTTCTACAACTTACACCGTGGAGCTTTTGGGGGATGAAGGTGATGCATTTTTTGTAAGAGCATCACGTTTTCCGTGAACAATTAACATCCATACTCAGAATCAATGATTCGTAAGTCGCTGGTAAATGTATTGGGGTTTGGTGTTTTTTTTATTGTGGGAGGGTGTGCTCCAAAGGAAGAAATAAATAGTTCAGGAATCAGTGACTCTCATCATAATGCTGAGATTGATAAGATTGATAGAATGGTAGCTGTTGAGCAACTGATCCTCGGACTGACTCCAAAATTAAAACTATTAGCCGGTTCCCTTATTGAAGGAGGAATTGAGATTTCAAAGACTGGTCCTGATCTCTTTGATGAAGAATTTCGAATGGGATCTGTGGCAGTTGCAAATTCAAACAGTTTACCAGCTGATCAGATTAAAGAAATGCCAGTCCGAGTACTTGAGAGGGAATCGGCAACGATGTGGTCTGAAATATTTAAAGACGTGCAGAGATTTAATGATGCTCATTTCTATTTTGTGGATGGAAATTATGTTGGATCTGATTTGAAACGATTCGAGTCGAGCGTCGGATTTGAGGGGAAGGGTGTGGACGCGAAGGGCTTGGCTCTCTCCATAAAGGGTAAGATTTATATTGGTTGGAACTTCAAGAGAGACGCATGGAGGATCGTGGAATGGAAGTTCGAAGCGATGGAGATGGTGAAGTTGAAAGAGCCGCTCTTTAAGGAAGTTCTCAAGGACGTAATTTTAGACCAAAAACAATATGAAAGAGCCGTAGCCTCTTTACACGAGCAGAACATCATTGAGCTTTTTACTCGTAATAAATTCAATGTTTCCAAGCAGGTGTATGCTGATTTCCTGGACCTTGACTCAACGTTTCAACACCCTGGGCTTTCTGTTGTGGACTATAACAAAGATGGTTGGGATGATCTTTACTTAATGGGTCGATGGGGAGTGAATCAGATGTTTCGCAATAATGCTGATGGAACATTCACGGACGTGGCCAAAGAGATAGGCCTTGATATTAAAGGACTATGTAACTGTGCAACATTTGCTGACTTTGATAATGATGGGGATCCGGACGTATTTATTGGGCGAAGCTTAGAAAGATCTCTTTACTTGGCAAACGAGGGCGGACGATATGTTGATAAAACAAAAGAGACCTGCGGATCATTGCTTATGCCATACCTCGTCTCAACAATTTCGGCTGTCGATTATAATCAGGACGGTTTACTTGACGTTTATCTAGGTCTTTATGGTCCTCCTCAGAAGAGCGATAGCCCTGAGAAGTGGGTTAACAGATTCTTTCCGAAAAGCATGGCAAAGGAGATTTTGAAGAGGTTGCCTCAATCTCACCGCTACATAAACCGGTTAGGACCTCCTAACCTTTTATTGGTTAATCGGGGGGAGGGTCATTTTTCTGTTGCTCCAGAATCTAGGGAAATCGCTGAATGGCATAGCACATATCAGAGCGTGTGGAGTGATTTTGATCAGGACGGAGATCAGGACGTTTATATATGTAATGATTTTGCTCCGGACCATCTTTATCGGAATGAAGGGCCAAGAGGCTCTTCAGGTGACCCGCGTTTCGTTGACGTGACCAAAGAATTCGCTGGAGAGTCAATGCAGGGATTCGGAATGGGGGCCTCTTGGGGCGATTATGACAGGGACGGGAAACTTGATCTTTACGTATCAAATATGTTCAGTAAGGCGGGAAGGAGAATTACCCGGTCCATAGAGGGGCTAGATCCTCGTGTTCCATATGCAGCCCGGGGGAGTCTACTTTTTAGGAATAAAACTTTTGCTTTTGAGCAGGTCGCTGGAGTCAAAGACGGATCTGTGAATGTTGCTAAGGTGGGATGGGCGTACGGTGCTCAATTTGTTGATGTTGATAATGATGGCTGGCTGGACATTTATTCTGCTAGCGGGTTTTATACTGCGCCGGAGCAGATATCTACGGAAAATGATTTGTGAAGCATTTTCTGGCGCGCGGTCGTAGTCGCTGATCCAAACAAAGGAAGCACAATCATTAGGTCCGACCTCTTTAAAGAAACAACGGTTGAGGCGGCTAAAGAGTTATCAGGAGACTATTGGGGAAGGGATTCACTTAGTGGCAATGAAAGGAATCGACTCTTCATTAACCATGAGGGTAAACAGTTCATAGACGTGACCAACGTTTCAGGGGCGGATCATATTGGTGATGGGAGGAGTGTTGTTCTTTGGGATTACAATCACGATGGCCTAACAGACATTGCTTCAGTAAATACGAACAGACCTAAGCTTGTTTTTTATAGAAATGAGACTGACAAGATAAAGACACAAAAAAATAACTTTTTGGCTCTTCGATTGATTGGTGGTAATAAAACGGATTCAAAGAGTAGTCGTTATTCTAATCGTGATGGTTATGGAGCAAAGGTCCGAATTAAATGTGACGGGAGTTCTTTTTATGAGGAACACAGATGTGGGGAAGGATTCAGTGCCCAGAACAGTAATACCCTAATCATTGGTATCGGGAAGGAGCCGATGGTTCGTTCAGTAACTATTAGCTGGCCGAGTGGGCGCTTAACTGAGTTACTGAATCTTCGTCCTGGTAGCCTCGTCACTGTTCACGAAAATAGTGAGGATTCACCTAATGGGAAGGCCTTTACGGCAGAGCCATATGTTCCGTAAATGTGAATTTTAGGAATTGAAGATCCTTTAAATGATTGGAGTCTTGAAAGGATTATTATTACTATTTCTTGTATGTTATTTTGTGTAATGAGTTTATTTTGAGCCCCTTGGAGGTTGTAGTCACTTTGCCCGGCCAAAGAATTTCAGCGTCTAAAGGACCTTCTAGATTTCCCAGACCAAAGTGGAGGGTCATTTCGCTCTGGTTACCTTCTCCGGTTCCTGTTTGAACATGTCTTGTCATGACGGAATCCTTTGAGCGAATCTTAACTATAGAGCCAATGGCGGAACGATTTATATTTTTACCGTCTCCGCTCAGTTCAATTTTTATCCAGTTCCCTCGCTTACTGTTGTTTTGAAATATTTTTCCTGCAGAGCAAAGATCGAGGTCTCCGTCGTTATCGATATCTGCCCAGGCAGACTGGTACGTTGCCGGAAGATTTTGGAGGCCTTCATTTGATGTGACGTTAGAGAATTTCCATTTCCCTTCGTTGCTATAAAGGACAGGAAAGTTTTTTATGTTGCCGCTGCCCACGCCATAAACCGTAGTAAAATAAAGGTCCAGATCCCCATCATTATCAAAGTCACCGAAGCTTGGCGAGGCGAATGATTCTTGCCAGGCCAATCCTGCGCCGGAGCTTTTGTCCTCAAATTTATATTCAAACTTTTTGCCTTTATTACGTAAAAATTGAGGATGATCTTGACCCGGTCTTGGATGGCTGAAATTTCCTACAAACAGATCAATTAATCCATCATTGTCCAGATCATCAAAGCAAGAGCCTATAGTGTGTCCGCTGACCTGATACTTTATTCCGCCAGTATAGTTAATTAGGCCCGAAGGGTTTCCTGCTGTTCCATAATCTTCGGCCATGTTATTTAATTTCCCTTTGCCGTCATTGATTAGGAGATGGTTTGGTTGGAGCCTGTAATTTGAAACATAAATGTCAGGATATCCGTCCTCGTTGAAATCCGAAGCACAGACGCCTCTTGCTGAATAACATGCGCCTTCTTTACTTCTCCATTCTTCTTTAAATTTTCCGTCTCCGAGATTGATGAATAATGCATCTGGATGAACTTTTTGCTGCCAGATTTCGTATCCGCCGACATAAAGATCGATGAGTCCGTCATTATTGATGTCGATCCAAACTGCGCCCATTGAATTGACTGTAGGAAGCTTTGGGAAATCTAATTTTTCGAAAGTGCCATCCCCTTTATTGCGATGTAGAGAGCCGGCTCCTGTGTATTGAAATAGGTCAATGTTTCCATCATTGTCAAAATCACCCCAAACGACTGAACCTCCCGGAGCATTGGATTCAGTTGCCGGGACCAGTTTATTTCCTTTATTATTTATAAAAAGGGATCCGGCATGAATGTCCACGAATCCATCATTGTTATAATCTGCGAATGCAGCCTTTCCGCCGCCTGAAAACCCTAACTTTTCAGTAACGTCAATGAACTGAGATTTGAGCTGTGAAGAACTAAATCCCAATACGATAATAGCCAAAATGAATTTCATTTTCATGAATTATTTTCTCAAGTATTCAAGTGCCAGTCAATTAACAATTGTATTGTAAAGTTAAGGGCCTTCAATGGTCCTTTGGGTGAATCGCGAATGGATGTCATTTCGTTGGCCTGTCCACCCCTCGGACAGCGACGGCGATGGAAAGCGCCGCGAGGACGGGGCGCTGGTGACCGACCGATTCGGGCAGCCGGTGGACGACCGCATCAGTATTTGAGCGAATCAGACTGATTGGGTTCGCGTTTTTGCCGTTTGTGGTGTGAGACTGGAATATTGGTTTTTGATCGATAGGAGATGGCACGAATGAGCGCGATTTCCTAGACTGAGTTCGAGCAGGTGGCGGATATCGAAGCCGTCCGCCAACAAGCCGAATCGCTTCGGATCAATGAAAAACGACTCACCTTCCAGAATTGCACGAGGGTTGTGCTGATTTCCGTGAGACGAGAGCAACGGTTTTTGAGACCTATCAGGTTGTTTTTTTGGGCATGGCGTCCTAAAATCGATACTCAAGTTCCAAGCAAATAGCGTTGACTATAACTGCCGATGAAATCCAAAGCCTCCAATCCCGCCCTCCTCGCCCTCATTTTACTCGCCGTCTGTGCCCTGACGGCCAAGGCCGCACCGATCGCCTTCGACGTAGAAGATTACACGGATGCTGGGCTTTCCACAGCCGGCACGCTCGTCAGTGCGCTGAACGTGGGCGCTGAGGCAGA
>Ga0209403_10005437_pt1 | contig 13320 bp, 14 predicted proteins | sample ArcticOcean_MG_C_8_FD_187440 | JGI IMG/M metagenome (GOLD analysis project Ga0209403, IMG submission 187440) | Marine microbial communities from western Arctic Ocean - ArcticOcean_MG_CB11_86 (SPAdes) (version 2) | ecosystem: Environmental > Aquatic > Marine > Oceanic | place: Arctic Ocean... | reverse complement strand
GTGAGTTATTTGCTGGGCTCTGCCTCAACCGAGTTGCTGAGTGTCCCGATATTTGGAATCTCAACGTCCACAGAGTCGCCGGGTTTCAGGGCCACAGTCACGCCGGTACTGCCGGAGAAGAGCAGGTCTCCCGGATGTAGAGTCACCTGTTGGCTGATGTAGCTAACGACCTCAGCGAAGGAGAACAGCATCTCTTTGGTGTAGCCGTGTTGCACTTCTTTACCGTTCAGCCGAACGATCATCTCCAGCTTTTGCGGGTCAACTTCAGTGTCGATCCAAGGGCCAACCGGAGCGAACGTGTCTGAGCCTTTGGCCCGCCAGAATGTCCAATCATCCCCCTGCCAAGCGCGGTCGCTAACGTCGTTTCCGCAGGTGTACCCAAGGATGTACTTGGGCGCATCTTCAGGGGAAACTCGCTGGCAAGTCTTCCCAATTACGGCTACAGCTTCGCCCTCGTAATGGACGTCAGTCGAATCACTGGGTAGCACAATGGGTTCGCCGGTGCCGGTGAGCGAACCCCTGGCTTTAATCCAGGGATTTGGGTGAGTGGGAACTTCGGGTGCGTCGTCGCCCAACACGCCGGCGGCGTATTCCAAATGGTTGGCAAAGTTCAGGCCAGGACACCAGATCTCAGACGGATCTGTCGGCGGTAGGAGCTTGACGTCCTGCAGCGGGTGTTTTGTGTCGGTCAGACGGAATCGGGTATAGATGCTGCCTCTTATCTCCACCACCTCATCACCCTGGACCACCCCATAAGCAATCCGTCCATTGCTGCGGAAGCGTGCGATTTTCATGCTGCTCCTAATCATGTTTGTTTAGTTAAAGAGCCGAGATAAACAACCCGCGTTAATCACGGATTCTACTTGTTATATCCAGGCGAGGCAAGGTGTTTTAGGGTTGTTTGACAATTGCTCACGGACTAAAATACATGCCTGAACGCCGTTTCACGTGTGAGATTGATATGCGTTTCTCACACGTGTCGATTTCACATAATATCGGACGCCGAAAGGCTGATAAGGAGACCCCTTGAAACTAGGATTTTTTGTCACCAACCAGTATCTCCCCGGCGAATCTATGTCGGAAAAGATAGAGGAGAGTTCAGAGCAGGTCAGGGCGGCAAGGGACGTTGGATTCAGCCTGATTGCCACCGGCCAACATTACTTGGCGGCACCTTATCAGATGAGTACTTCACTGACTCTGCTGGCTCGCCTGGCTGCTGATGCCGGCGATATGCAGGTGGCGGCCACCGTAATCCTGGTGCCACTGCACAACCCGGTTGAACTGGCTGAGAGCATTGCCACATTGGACGCCATCACCAACGGCAAGTTTGTCTTTGGCGTTGGCCTGGGTTACCGGGACGAAGAATACACGGCTTTTGGCGTGCAACGCGGAGAGCGTGTTGGGCGCATGAACGAGGCTATGGACCTGATCAAGCGACTGTGGTCTGAAGATGAGATCGAGTTCAATGGCAAGTACTACACGGTGCCCAAGACCAAGCTCAGCACCAAGCCGGTGCAGAACCCTCATCCGCCCATCTGGGTGGCGGCCAATAACGACGTGGCAATTCGCCGCGCCGCCCGTTGGGGTTACCCCTGGCTGATCAACCCCCACGCAACCGTGCCCATGGTCGCCGACCAATGGACTCGCTACAAAGCAGCCTTGGAAGAGTTTGGAAACCCCGTGCCGGATGAACTGCCAATGATGCGTGAGATGTACGTGGCCGAAGACCGGGAGACCGCCTACATTGAGAGCCAGCCATTCCTTGAGGCCAAGTACAAAGCCTATGCCGATTGGGGGCAGGACAAAGCTCTGCCCGGTGAAGAGAGCTTCAGCGTGCCCTACCAGGACCTGGCCAAGGATCGGTTCCTTCTGGGTTCCCCGGACGATATAGTCGACGAGTTCCGCCGCTATCACGACGAACTGGGCGTGAACCATATGGTCTGTCGTATGCAGTGGCCCGGCATGCCCCAGGAGCAGGTGTTGAAGCAGATAGAATTGTTGGGGCGTGAGGTCATTCCCCGAATCAAAGAATTCTAAGCTACCTCCGTTTTGGGCGTCCCTATTGAAGACCTATATTCAGGCGCGCTCCACCTCTGTGGAGCGCGCCTGAATCATGCTAAAATGGCGGCGTTGACAACCTACCTGTCCCTGGCCGTCTCAGGCTGTCGATGATGAAAAAGCAAAAATTGTCCGGACGGTTTGCCGTCCGGTAAAGCGGGTGTAGAGTGTGGTTCCTCCTGGAGATATAGGGGCGTTGCCCCTTTGGATCGGCGTATTGGGGTTGTTGGGCGTCGCCATGGCGGTGTTCAATTACGCTTTTTACCTCAGAGTGGTGAAGCTGGTCTTGCAAGGCAAAGAGACCGCTCGATTTGACCAACCGCTGGTGCGGCTCAAGGGCGCATTATTGATTTCCCTGGGCCAGCAGAAAGTCTTACAGCGAGTGAAGTACGGCGACTATGCCGGTATCGGCCACGCCATCATCTTCTGGGGCTTTCTGACCTTCATGCTCAGCTACGGCATTTTCATATTTGCTGCTTCAGTAAATGCGGGATTCCCCGAATGGCTGCTAACTGAGACTGGCGTCAGGGTCTACAGTGCTTATTTGGACATACTTTCGGCCGTCATGCTGGTCGTGCTGGTCTGGGCGTTTGTCCGCCGCTGGGTCGTTAAGCCCAGCCGTCTCCGTTTTGACCTCACGCGGCATTCCGATGCTCTGATCATCGTGGTCCTGATCACTGGGTTAATGGCATCTACGCTGCTTACCCATGCCTTCTGGGTGGCCCAGGGAGGTACCGGACCAGAGGCCGACGTTTACATCGGCAAGGCTCTGGGAGATTTGTTTGTAGATTGGGGAGTGGGCGTCAGCGCTGCCAATACCCTTCAGGGTGTTTTCTGGTGGTCTCACCTGTCCATTATCCTGATATTTACCGTCTATATCCCGTTCACCAAGCACATGCACATGTTCGCGGCCCCTGTGAACGCTTACTTCAGGTCTTTGGAACCCAAGGGAGCTCTACCATTGATGGACCTGGAAAACACAGAGAAATTCGGCGCAGGACGCGTCCAGGACTTCTCCTGGAAGCAACTACTTGATGGCTACGCCTGCGCGGTTTGTGGTCGCTGCACCGATGCCTGCCCTGCCAACCTAACGGGCAAGCAACTCTCGCCGATGCACATCGTTGAGGGAATCAAAGACCACATGGTGGCCATCGGTCATCAGGGTGAACGGAACGTAGATCTCGTAGAACCCTCTCCGCTGGTGCCATCGGTTATCTCTGAATCGTCAATCTGGGATTGTCTGAACTGCGGTGCCTGCATGGAAGAATGCCCGGTGACGGTGGAGCACGTACCCACCATCATGGATATGCGCCGCCACCTGGTCTTGGAAGAGTCCAAAGCACCGGAGTCGGCCATGAACGCTCTACTCAGCTTGGAGCAACGAGGCCACCCCTGGCGTGGTACCCAATACTCCCGAACTGATTGGGCAGAAGGCCTGGATGTGCCAACCCTGGCCGACAAACCCGACGCTGAAGTCCTGTTTTGGGTTGGGTGTACCCCCGCTTTGGAACAACGGAGCCAGGCCATCGCCCGATCCATGGCCAAGGTGCTCAAGGCCGCCAAGGTGGACTTTGCCATCTTGGGCGACGAGGAGACCTGCACCGGAGACCCGGCGCGTCGCATGGGTAACGAATACCTGTTCCAGATACTGGCCCAACAGAACATCGACACCATGAACGGCTACAACGTGGAGAAGGTGGTGACCACCTGTCCTCATTGCTTCAACACAATGAAGAATGAATACCCTCAGTTGGGAGGCAACTTTGAGGTTCTGCACTACAGCCAGTTTGTGGACCAACTCATCAAGAAGGGCAATATCAAGCCCGTGAAGATGCTGGACGTGACCATGGCCTATCATGACTCTTGTTTCTTAGGCCGTCACAACGGTGTCTATGACGAGCCCCGTGACGTGGCCAAGGCGATTCCTGGCCTCAAGCTGGTCGAGATGGGTTCTCGTTGCCGTGAACGTGGCTTCTGCTGCGGTGCTGGCGGTGGTCACATGTGGATCGAGGAAAGCCAAGGGGAACGGGTAAACCACGTACGAACCGACCAGTTCCTTGAGACGGACGCTGATATGGTGGGTGTTTCCTGCCCATTCTGCGTCCAGATGATGACTGAAGGAATCCAAGCGAAGGGACTGGACTCTGAGAAGCAAGCCAAAGACGTAATTGAGTTACTCGCGGACAGTCTAGATTTATAATCCGGTTCAAGTGATGTTTAAATGCCAATTACAGAAGTAGAAATAATTAGTTCCTGTGGTGAGTGTGGCACCTTGATTGAGACCGTGACGGTTAAGAAAGACAACATGATGCTCTTCACCGATGAGCAGGAGTGGTGTTCCAAATGCCAAGCAGACCGGCCTCAGGTACGTGACGTGGCTGGCCGCCTGTCGACCATCGAAGCAGAACAGCAGAGCTATCCTAAGGCGGTGGCGGCCGAACCATTTCCCGGCCAAGCCGATGGCCGATAAAGAAACCGTACTGGTCCTGACCAGTAACCTGTTCTTCATGCCCCGCATTGAAGCCGCTGCCGAATCCGGTGGACTGGAAACGGTCAGCGCTTCCACCGCTGAAGCTCTTATGAAGGCCACAGAGACCCACGATGTGCCGCTGGTGCTGGTTGACCTGGAAATGGATGAAGCGGTCTGGACTGAAGCTCTGGAGAGTCTGGCGGCAACTAAAGACCCCAACACCAGGGTCGTTGCCTACGGCCCCCACGGTGAGCCGGGTATTTTGCGAAAAGCCCGAGATTTGGGCAGTGACGCCGTTTTGATTAAACGTGACTTTTCAGAAGGCCTGCAAGAGTTATTAGCCAGCCGCGGAGCCTCCGCTACCAGCTAGTACCAATCCGCCGCAAATCTCGTCTACGTACTTAGGTTGCAATGCTAACCAAGCTGATGATTGGGCGGGCCCGTTGGCTCTTGGTTCGCGTGCTCGTCGGTGTTCCCCAGGCCTATGGAGTAACCTTCTTCGTGCTCTGGTCCCAGTTGGAAAAACGGTTTGTCTTCTTTCCATCGACTGAGTTGTTGTACACACCCAATAACGCCGGTCTTGAATACGAAGACGTGCGAATCCAAACTTCAGATGGGCTGACGTTGCACGGGTGGTTCATACCTGGCGACCCTGAAATGGTCCCCAACACCACGTGGCTTTGGTTCCACGGCAATGGCGGGAATAACGGCTACCGGATCGACGAATTGGCATTGGCGCACCACCTAACCGGTGCCAACCTATTTATCTTTGATTACCGAGGCTACGGCGAGAGTGAAGGTAGCCCTTCTGAGCAGGGCACGTATCTGGACTCTAGGGCGGTCATTGAGTACCTATCCGGCCGGGATGATGTGGCACAAGATCAGATGGTTTACTTGGGGCACTCTCTGGGCGCAGCAGTGGCGGTGGAATTGGCGTTGACCCGTCCACCGATGGCCATGATGCTGGTTTCGCCATTTGCCTCAGTGCGTGACATGGCCAGCATCACGCTACCATTCCCTCCAGTCGCCTGGCTGGTGAGAAACCATTACGACAGCCTAGCTCGCATCCGCCAGTTGAACGTGCCCTTGCTTGTGCTTCATGGCGACCAAGACGAAACCGTCCCGTTGTCCCAGGGGCGCAAGTTGTACGATGCGGCCAACCAGCCAAAGCGCTTTCAGGTTCTAGAGGGCGCGGCGCACAACGATACCTACGAAGTCGGTAGCGAGCAGTACTGGGGAGCGATAGAAGAGTTTCTTGGCGAGCTTCAGCCGAAAGACAAGTAGGCCAGACTCAGACTCCAGATATGATCTCAGTCTCGTAATCCAGGAGTTCTAAGTCTCGGCGCGTTTCTTCGATAAACTCGACCACTTTGGAAACCATCTCGTTGGCGTGGGCGGAATCGGTGCTCACACAGCACACCGCCAGGGTCAGCCGCTGCCACAGTTCATGGTCTTCCACTTCTGCCACGGCAACGTTGAAGCTGTTTCGGATACGAGCGGAAAGAGACCGGGAGACCTGACGTTTGTCTTTCAGGCTGGCTGATTCAGGTAGGTGGAGCATTATTCGGCAGACGCCTATATGCACTGAAATCTCCGGTTTGTGCCTGCGACGAATTTTGAATTCTTGATAGGGTTCTTGACGTGCATTGAACCTACATTATAGATTATAGGCAACGTCAGTCCGAATTAACGCCGTGGAACACTTAATTCGAAGTCCGGTTCACCCACAAGCGGTCTGAATGGGTGATTTTGCCAACAGATAACTGTTGGTGAGGGAACAAAAACGCCATGCCACCTAATTCCGAATCTCGACAGAGCCGCTCGGAAGTACCTGAAGTCGTCATCAGTCGGCTTCCGCAGTACGTGCGGATACTTAACCGGCTGTTGGAAGACGGGATTCAAGTGGTTAGCTCCCAGCAATTGGGAGAAAAACTTCAGGTAACCCCGGCCCAAATTCGCAAAGACCTCAGCTATTTTGGGCGTTTCGGAAAACAGGGCCGCGGCTATAGCGTGCACGACCTCTTGGAACGACTGCGCCAAATATTGGGCATCAACTCCCCCTGGAACGTCGCTGTGGTTGGCGTTGGTCGTCTGGGCCGCGCCATCTTGAGCTATCCAGGGTTTAACCCGGACGGGTTCCATTTGGTAGCTGCGTTCGACCTCAACGACAGAGTCGTTGGCGAGTCCATTGGTGGATTGGAAGTTTGCAGGATGGACGAACTGGACCAGATTGTGGCGCGGGAGAAAATCAGCATCGCTATTGTCGCGGTTCCGGTGGAGTTCACCCAGAACGTGGTTGACCAGTTGGTGGCCTGCGGGGTCAAGGCAATCTTGAATTACGCCCCCATCACCCCACAGGTACGAGAAGGCATCAGGATCCGCAACATCGACCCAGTTCTGTCACTCCAGTCCATGACCTACTACATCAACGACGACTAGCCCCGTTCGTCTGCTGCCGGCCCTACGCCCTGGCCCCATAACTCCTGCTGTCCCGTCATTCCAGCGAAAGCTGGATTCCATGTTTCTTGTCAAAGACCAGTTCATAATGAGGCTCATTTCTGGATTCCTGCGAAAGCAGGTATGACGGGTGGGGCCAGAATGACTATTAGAATCTGCGTAACCAAAGTCTTAGTCAAACGCATATTCCCACTCATCTGGTGATCCTTAGATTAGGTCAGGATCACCGGATGAGGTTTGGCTGAGATTGAGAATATGGTTTGACGGGATCACCATGTGCGGAGGTGGCAGACTTCTAACTTACGCGGGACTTGGTGGCGTAGTGGATTCCAGCTTGCGCTGGAAAGACGTCTGGGATTTAGGAGTGAGTGGGTTGTTGTGCTATAGAAGCCGTTGTGCGTGTGTTCATAAAGGAAGAGGCCCAGACATTGTCTGGGCCTCTTCCTTTAGTTGCTGGGTTGATTAGGAGCCTATCGGTGGTTGGCCGCCGGTTCGAGACCTGCGACGTCTAACCAGGTTGACCCTGATTTGGGCCCGTTGAAGCGAAGACATCGCCCGTTCCAATTCCATGTCCGAACCACGCTGTGCCAGGCGTTCTTGCGCCCGTTGGATGGCCTGTTCGGCGCGTGCTTCGTCGATCTCGTCGGAGCGCTCACAGGCGTCGGCCAGTACGCTGACGCGGTTGCCAATGACTTCCATGAAGCCACCAGACACGGCCACGTACATATCTTCTTCGCCGCTTTTCTTAACGGTGAGCTCTCCAGGTTTGAGAACAGTCATTAACGGGGCGTGTTTTGGGAGGATGCCCAGTTGACCGTCCAGACCGGGAGCAATCACCATATCTACTTCGCCCGAATAGACGGAGCGTTCAGCAGTGATTATTTCCAGATTCATTGGCATGGTTGTTACTTAACCTTGAGCCTGCATCTCGGCGGCTTTTTCAAGCACTTCATCAATGGTTCCTGCCATGTAGAACGCCTGCTCTGGCAGGGAGTCATGCTGGCCAGAGAGAATCTCAGAGAAGCCTCTTAGTGTCTCGCGTAGGGGAACGTACTTGCCAGGCTGACCGGTGAAGGTCTCAGCTACGAAGAACGGCTGGGTGAGGAACCGCTGAATCTTACGGGCGCGGAACACGGTCAGCTTGTCTTCTTCAGATAGTTCTTCGATTCCTAGAATGGCGATAATGTCTTGCAGGTCCTTGTAGCGCTGCAGTACCTCTTGTACCCCACGGGCGAGTCTGTAATGCTCTTCGCCAACGATGCCTGGCTCCAGAATCCTGGAGTAGGAGGCTAGCGGGTCAACAGCCGGATATAGACCCTGGGCAGCCAATGACCGCTCCAAGGACACAACACCGTCTAGGTGACCAAAGGTGGTTACGATACCAGGGTCGGTGTAGTCATCAGCAGGCACGTAAATGGCCTGGAACGAGGTAATCGAACCCGATTTGGTGGATGTAATACGCTCTTGGAGCGCACCCATCTCGGTGCTTAGAGTGGGCTGGTAACCCACAGCGGACGGCATCCGTCCCAGCAGCGCCGACACTTCCATGCCCGCCAGAATGTACCGGTAAATGTTGTCGACGAAGAGCAGTACGTCTTGGTTCTGCTCGTCTCTGAAGAATTCAGCCATGGTCAGGCCTGTGAGACCGATCCGGGCGCGCACGCCGGGTGACTCGTTCATCTGGCCGAACACCAGTACGGTGCTGGCAAGTACGCCGGAGTCTTGCATCTCATGCCAGAGGTCGTTGCCTTCACGTGATCGCTCACCAACGCCGGCGAATACTGAAACGCCTTGGTGGACCGCACCAATGTTGCGGATGAGTTCTTGAATAATTACTGTTTTGCCCACTCCGGCACCGCCGTAAGCGCCAATCTTTCCGCCCTTCATGAAAGGAGTGATTAAATCGAAGACCTTGATTCCTGTCTCCAGGAGGTCAACGGTCTGGTTCTGTTCGTCAAAGGCAGGCGGGTCACGGTGAATCGGCCAAACGGTGGCCGCTTCAACGGGGCCCAAGTTATCAAGGGGAGTTCCAGTAACGTCGAACAGGCGACCTAGTGTCTCATTGCCAACCGGCACGCTTACCTTGGCTCCGGTGTCGTTCACTTCAACACCACGGGCCAGGCCGTCAGTGGCACCCAAGGCCAAGCAGCGAACCCAGTTGTTGCCGATGTGCTGCTGCACTTCAAGCACCAACTTCTCCCCAACGTTGTCCAACTCTAGAGCGTCGAACAGATTGGGTAATTCGTCCGCGGGAAATTCAATGTCTACAACTGTTCCGATTATTTGGACGACTTTTCCGGTGGCCATTGGCTTCTCCTGATAACTGTTACTGTCTGCGGTGTTGGGGCTGTTAACCTTTAAATAGATGGGTAGATGCTTTTGTAAGCACTAACCCTCCAAGGCCATTGCTCCACCAATCAGATCTAATAGTTCGTTTGTAATGCTTTCTTGGCGTAGTTTGTTCATAACCAGTGTGAGGTCGCCGGACAGTTCTGTGGCGTTTTCGGTGGCGGCGCGCATGGCCACCATCCTAGCTGATTGCTCGCTGGCTATGGACTCTATGATGGCGTGATAGACCTGCATCTCTATGTAGCGAGGAAGCAAGGATTGCAGCACGGCTAGATTGCCGGGCTCGTAGATGTAACCCACGCTCTCAGCAGAGGTTAGCTCCGCAGGTTCGATGGGTAGTAGTTTCTCTATAACGGGTTCTTGGGCCATTGTTGAGACGTACCTCGTGAAGGCCAGGTAGACTTCGTCAGTTTGGCCGTTACAATACGAGTCGATGATCATATGCGAGATGGCGTGGGTGTCCACCAGAAGCGGCGTCTCACCAAGGTCGGTGAAGGTTGCCTTGAGGTCTTGGTTGGTACGGGCCATGAAATCGCGACCCTTTCGGCCTACCGTGACTGTCTGGACTGGTACCTCACGTTCCAATATGAAGTTGCCAACTGCGCGATTCAGGTTGGCGTTCAGACCACCACATAGACCCCGGTCAGGGCTGATCATCAACACAGTGGCGTTTTGCACTGTGCGGACGGCCAGCAGTGGTTGGGCTCCTGCTTCGTCATCCATTGGTTGGGCGGCCAGGTTGGCGATGAGTGATTGAATCTTGACCGAGTAAGGTCTGCCTTCAAGCACTGCGTTCTGGGCCCGCCGCATCTTGGACGCGGCAACCAGTGACATTGCATTGGTCACTTTGGCCGTGTTATCCACGCTGCGGATTCGTCGTCGTATGTCTCTAACGCTGGGCATCTATTTATCTTTTATCCAATGCTGGAAATTCTTGTTATGAAATCAGGTTAGTCGGTGCCTAGCCGGTGAATGTCGGCTTGAAATCGTTGATTGCTTTGGTCAGGTTCGCCGACAATTCGTCGGAAATATCCTTGGTTTCATTAATGGCAGTGATGATGTCTTGATGCGACCCGGTGACGTAGCGTAGAAGTTGTTCCTCGAACGCCCCCACCTTCTCAATCTCGATGTCTTCCATCAGGTTTTCGTTGACTGCGAACAGCACTACCACTTCTTCAGCCAAGGATAGTGGCACGTATTGACCCTGCTTGAGAACCTCCGTGGCCAACTGACCACGGGCCAACTGGGCCCTGGTGGCGGCGTCCAAGTCGGCGGTGCCGAACTGGGCAAAGGAGGCAAGTTCCCGATACTGGGCTAAGGCTAGCCTGAGCTGGCCGGCAACCTTTCGGATAGCTCTTGTCTGGGCGGCGCCGCCCACACGGGAGACAGAAAGTCCCACGTTAACCGCTGGCCGGATACCAGAGTTGAACAATTCAGGCTCCAGGTAAATTTGGCCGTCGGTAATTGAAATCACGTTGGTTGGGATGTACGCAGACACGTCACCCGCTTGGGTCTCAATGACTGGTAGTGCTGTTATGGAGCCACCACCAAGGGAGGCGTCCAGCCTGGCAGACCGCTCTAGTAGACGGCTGTGTAGGTAAAAAATGTCTCCGGGGTAGGCTTCACGACCAGCCGGGCGACGTAACAAAAGCGACATCTGGCGGTAGGCCCAAGCGTGCTTGGTAAGATCGTCATAGACGATGAGAACGTCTTTACCCTGGTCCATGAACTCTTCAGCCATGGCGGAACCAGCGTAAGGGGCGATGTATTGGAGCGGAGCCGAGTCTGAGGCTCCGGCAGTTACAACAATGGTGTGTTCCATGGCTCCGGCTGCTTCAAGGGAACCCACAACCTGAGCAACCTTACCCTGCTTCTGGCCGATGGCCACATAGATGCAGACCAAGTCTCCGCCCTTCTGGTTGATGATGGTATCTATAGCGACGGCAGTTTTGCCGGTAGAACGGTCGCCAATGATCAGTTCCCGCTGGCCTCGGCCGATGGGAATCATAGCGTCGACGGCTTTGATGCCTGTCTGGACGGGCTGGTCAACAGACTGGCGAGACACCACGTTGGGTGCGACCTTTTCAACGGAGCGGGTTCCGGTGGTTGCCACTGGGCCCTTTCCATCTAGCGGTCGGCCCAAGGGGTCAACCACACGACCAATCAGCGCATCACCAACCGGAACCTCAATGATTCTGCCGGTGGAGCGTACGCGGTCGCCTTCTTTCACAACGTTGGGGTCGCCCAAAATGGCTGCACCAACGATATCTGATTCCAGGTTTAAGGCTAGACCAAGAACGTCGTTTCCAAAATCCAGTAGTTCGTTGGATCGAACGCCCTGTAAACCTTGAATGCTCGCAACACCGTCGCCCACTTGGACCACTGTGCCTACATCCACTAGAGATAAATCGCCGCCAAATTCTTCAATCTGGCGCTTAATCAGCGAGACTATGTCCTGTCCTCTGGTTGCCATCAGAGGTTCTCCTTACGGTAACGATTGGGTCAGAAGCAGCAGCGCTGCCAAAGACTCTTATCTAACCTTTCCTGAGTGTCTTCAGTCCCTATTAGAGGAGTGGAGACCTTCTATCATTTCAATTTAAGCCGGGATTGCTACCACGTTTGTTAACCCGAAGCGACAATCTCTGTATGCAAAGTGTTTCGCAGCGCCTCTAATCTAGCCTTGGTGCTGCCGTCCAATAGTTTGTCACCAATTTGAATCACCAGGCCACCAAGGATAGACTCATCAACCTTGGTGGTTAGTACAACCTCACGGCGAACCAATTCCTTAACGAAGTTGGTGATGCGATCAGACTCTGCGCTTTCCAGTGGAACCGCAGTGGTGATCTCAACCCGTTGTCGGCCCAGATGGGTGTCTAACAACTCTGTGTAACCGAAATAAACACCTGGGATGGAATCCACTGAGTTTTTGGTTACCAACAAATCCACTAAATTACGCACCAGCGGGTTCACACCAGCCAAGACTGTTGCGGTGGCCGCCAGTTTGTCTGCAGAAGACATGTCTGGGTGTTTCAAGAGAGCAGAGAACTCGGCGTCGCCAAACGCCTCGGCTACCACTGCCAAGTCTTCACTCCAGGGTTCAACCTGGTTGTTTTCCAATGCCAGGTCAAAGATGGCCTGGGCGTAACGTTTTCCTGAGATTTGTCGGGCCATTGGTTCTTTAGCCCCTTCTCAGGCTTTCGCCTTCTTCTAACACCTGGGCAATCAGGCTCTCGTGGGCCGTGCGGTCCAGAGAACTGCGGATAACCCGTTCCGCCGCGGTGATGGCCAGGTCGCCAAAGCTGGCGCGGACTTCTTGGAGGGCGGTGTCCCGTTCCCGTTGAATGTCTGCTTTTGCCCGTTCCACGAAGGCTTCAGCCTCCTGGCGTGCCTTGTCCATTTCCTCGGTGCGAAACCGTTCCGCCGCTTCCCGCGTCTGGTCCATGATGCGCTGACCTTCACGCCGGGCCTCGGTTATCTGTTCTTGGATGGCGTCTTGAGAAGACGCAGCGTCTTCCCGTGCCTTTTCGGCAGCCTCCAAGCTTTCCCGGATACGGTCGGCCCGTTGATCCATCAGCTTCAGTATCGGCTTGTAAGCAAACAGATAAAGAAGGATGAGCACCAGCAGGAAGTTGACCAGGTATATCGCGAGGCTTGGGAAATGGATTCCCAATGTCTCTAACATATCAACCTACTTTGTTTTCTTGAATGTCTTGAATGGATCCGATTAAGAACCCACGTAAGACACCCATTAGTGACTGAGTCTGGACTAAATTGGGTTTGACCCAACCTAGAAGATGAAACCGATCATGATTGCGGCGACCAGGGCGTAAATACCCAAAGCCTCAGCGAAGGCGATGCCCAAAATCATGTTGGTTTGAATGTTGCTAGTAGCCTCGGGGTTCCGGCCAATCGCGCTCATGGCGGCGGCGCCCAGAAGACCGATACCGATGCCGGGGCCAATCAGACCTAGTCCGATGGCGATTCCG
>Ga0209403_10005434_pt1 | contig 13326 bp, 11 predicted proteins | sample ArcticOcean_MG_C_8_FD_187440 | JGI IMG/M metagenome (GOLD analysis project Ga0209403, IMG submission 187440) | Marine microbial communities from western Arctic Ocean - ArcticOcean_MG_CB11_86 (SPAdes) (version 2) | ecosystem: Environmental > Aquatic > Marine > Oceanic | place: Arctic Ocean... | reverse complement strand
CGGATTACCGCGCCGCAAAATAGGCTCGAATTGGGCGAGTTCGTTAATATATAGACCTATTTTTAAGAACATATATAGAAGATAATATGTTCAAAACATGAACAAATGGCAAGGTTATCGCCATATTATCGCCGTGAATCAATTGGCTAGGCGATGCGCTTGGGGTTATACGATGATCGACCGCAAGACCTTGAATCGACTCTAGAAATCGACGCAGCGGCCGTCTTTTTCCCAGTCGCCGAACCGGGTCGGATTGAGCCCTTCGCGGCCGCCGATCTCCGGGGATTGCGGGGTACCGGACCGCGCCGGTTGTTTGCCCGGAACGGGTTTGCCAACCGAATCGGGACCAGACACCGGCGTGGATTCTGCGCCGTCCCCCGAATTGCCCACTACTGGCGATGTGTTTTTAGGTTTGCTGGTCATCGCGCCAATATGGCGGCGCGCGCGTCACTTGCCAAGTGCCCGCACTTCCTTGAACGGCGGACCGATCGCCCCCAGATAACGCTTACACCCGACCCGTATGGAGCAATATGAACTACCTCAAGACCGCTACTCTTCTCGCCGGCATGACGGCGCTGCTCGTCGGCATCGGGTTTATGCTGGGGGCCCGACCGGCATGCTCATTGCGCTGGCCATCGCCGTTGGCATGAATGTGTTCGCCTATTGGAATTCGGACCGGATGGTGCTGTCGATGTATGGCGCGAACCAGGTCGATGCGCGCACGGCGCCGGGATTATACGATACCGTGGAGCAGCTCGCAGCCCGCGGCGGATTGCCAATGCCCAAAGTGTACGTTATCGACAACGACCAGCCCAATGCGTTCGCCCCCGGCCGCAACCCGGAGAACGCCGCCGTCGCCGCCACCACCGGCCTGCTGCGCCTGCTGTCGACCGAGGAGATCGCCGGCGTGATGGCGCACGAATTGGCGCATGTGAAAAACCGCGACACATTGATTATGACCGTCACGGCGACCATCGCCGGCGCGATTTCGATGCTGGCGACCTTCGCCATGTTTTTCGGCGTCTACCGCAACAATCCACTCGGCTTTATCGGCACGATCCTGCTCATGATCCTTGCCCCAGTCGCGGCGATGCTGGTTCAAATGGCGATTTCGCGCACCCGCGAATACGCGGCAGATCGGGAAGGTGCCGAGATCTGCGGCCATCCCATATGGCTGGCGGACGCGTTGGGCAAGCTGGAGTTCGGAGCCCGGCAGATCGATAACCCACAGGCCGAGAACAATCCGGCCACCGCGCATATGTTCATCGTCAACCCGCTGCATGCCCGGTCAATCGACGGGCTGTTTTCGACGCATCCCGATATGAAGAACCGAATTCGGCTTCTGCGCGAAATGGCGGGCGCGCCCACCGCCGGTCCCTGGGGCTGACACGGATCCTGCGGGATTGCCGGCGGGATTGCCGGCGGGCGTTGTAAGAGGCGCGGTTTCCGGTATCTTCCGCCGATGACTGAAATTGCACATTCCGGCCAGACCGGGCTGGCGACCCGCGAACGCGCGCATACTGTCCTGCACGAAGTTCTCGACCGCCACCGACCGCTCGACGAGGTTCTGCAAACCGACAAACGCTTTGCAAGACTCAACGACCGCGACCGCGCGTTCGCACGCAATCTTGTTGCCACGACGCTGCGGCGTCTCGGCCAGATCGACGCCCTGATCACCGATTGCCTGGACCGCCCGCTGCCGGTATCCGCCGCCGCGGCGCGAAACGCCTTGCGCCTTGGCGCCTGCCAAATTCTGTTTCTCGACACCCAGACCCACGCCGCCGTCGACACCGCTGTCTCGCTGGCAGCGCGACGCGGTCCGGACCGGTTCAAGGGGGTAGTGAATGCGATCCTCCGGCGCATCGTCAGGGCGCAGGATGAGGCAATCGCCGACCGATTTCCCGAACGGCTAAACGTCCCGGACTGGCTCTGGCAGTCGTGGAGCGCGTCGTTCGGCGAAGACGGTGCGGCCGCGATCGCCGCGCGCCACGTGCAAACGCCACCGGTCGATCTGACGGTACGGACAGATCCCGACGGCTGGGCCGCCCGGCTTGGCGGCGAACGGATCGGCAGGATGACGGTGCGTCTGACGAATGCCGGCGATATAACGGCGCTCGACGGGTTTCGCGACGGTGGGTGGTGGATACAGGATGCCGCCGCGGCCCTACCGGCCCAGGTTCTGTCGACGGCCATGTCATCCGGGCGGGTTTGCGATTTGTGCGCAGCGCCGGGCGGCAAGACCGCTCAGCTTGCCGCCGCCGGACTGGATGTGACCGCTATCGACATCTCGGCGGCGCGTCTGCGCACGCTTCAGGAGAATCTGGAACGATTGAAACTGACCGCGACGGTCCTCGAAACGGATGGGCTGTCATGGCAACCCGACGAGGCCTTCGATGCGGTCCTTCTGGACGCGCCCTGTACGGCAACCGGCACGATCCGCCGACATCCCGACATACCGCATCTCAAAACGACCGCCGACGTCATCCGCCAGACGGACTTGCAGAGGAAATTTGTCGACAGCGCCGCCGGTATGGTCAGACCCGGCGGGATTATCGTCTACAGCGTGTGCTCTCTTGAAGCCTCCGAAGGGGCCGGACAGATCGGTCAGCTCCTGGAGCGAAACACAGAGTTGCGGATTGATCCGATTGTCGCGGACGAAATTCCCGATTTCGAATCATGTCTGACACCGGAAGGCTTCGCGCGAACGACACCGGCACATCTCCCCGACCGGGGCGGCGTCGACGGGTTTTTCACCGCGCGATTGCGCAAAATTGACACGCAATGATCGCCGCGTTCTGCTTGCCGCGCCTCGCCCGAACTGATACCTAGTCGCCGTGCAGAAACCGGTTCGAATTGCCCCTTCCATCCTCTCCGCCAACTTCGCGGCCTTGGGTGATGAAGTTCGCGCGATCACCCGCGCGGGCGCAGATTATATTCACGTCGACGTTATGGACGGCCATTTCGTCCCGAACATCACGATCGGTCCCGATGTCGTAAAGGCATTGCGTAAATCAAGCCCGCGGCCGTTCGACGTGCATTTGATGATCTCGCCGGTCGACCCTTATATCGAAGCTTTCGCGAGCGCCGGCGCCGACATCATCACGGTGCATCCTGAGGCCGGGCCGCATTTGCACCGGACGATCCAGCTTATCAAGTCGATGGGTAAAAAAGCCGGCGTGTCGCTGAACCCGGCAACACCGGTATCGACGGCACTCGAGGTGCTGGAAGACATCGATCTGGTCCTGGTGATGAGCGTCAATCCGGGATTCGGCGGGCAAAAGTTTATCTCCGGCACGCTCGACAAGATTGCGGCCTTGCGCACTGCGATAGACAAATCAGGCCGCGATATCGATCTCGAAGTGGATGGCGGGATAGACCCCGTAACGGCAAAAGCCGCGATTGGCGCAGGCGCCGACGTTCTCGTTGCGGGCACCGCCAGTTTCAAAGGTGGGCCACGGCGATATGCTGCTAATATTCGCCGGCTTCGCGGTGCCAAATGACGGACGCACCGGAAGGACAAACCCTGGAAAAGCCGCCAAAGCCACGCGGCCGCGCACGGGTCGGGAAACAGGGCGGGCGCAAAATATCAGTTTTTCGGCATCAATCTGTCCTATCAGTAGCAAGAGAGGCCACCTATTGGGTGGCCCGGCTGTGGTTCCGGGGAGTGTTCTACAACAGCTCGCTTCGTGGACGCCGGCCACAGTCCCTGAGGCTGATTCCGGAAGAAAACTGGCCAGGGAGCTCGGACAGGGGCGCCGGACTGGTCGACGGACGATTCCGGTTTCTCAATCATAGCCTCCCGGCCGCGAATGCTTTTTCCAGTGCCCTGGAAGCCGGGCCTGGATGGCAGGCAGAACTTCATGGATTCGATTGGTTGCGGGACATGCGCGCCGTCGGAACCGAAGCGGCCCGCGTACAGGCGCGGACTTGTGTTTCGGAGTGGATCGACGGGAATGCCAAATGGCGTCTGCTTTCGTGGCGGCCCGATATTTTGTCCAGCCGGTTATGTAACTGGCTGACCCATGCCGAATTCATCTCAGCCGGCGCAGACGAGAACTTTGCGGCGACGTTCCTCGAAAATACCGCGCGCCAGGTAAAGCACCTGCGCCGGGCTGCCCGATTCATGCCGAACGGCCTGGAACGCATGTTGTCGGCGAAAGCGCTTATCTACGCGTCACTGTGTCTGCCGGGTGGGATCAAATATGTGCCCAGACTGCTGAAATCCATCGCGAAGATGTGCGACCGGCAGATTTTGCAGGACGGCGGACATATAGAACGAAGCCCGAAGGCCCAGCTGATTGCCTTGCGTCATCTGATCGATATCCGTTCGGTTTTGCTGGCGTCGAACGTTGAAGTGCCGGAAGCGCTTCAGCGGGCGATCGACCGCGCCGCGCCAATGCTGCGGTTCTACCGCCATGGCGACGGTGGACTGGCGTTATTCAATGGTTCGAACGAAGGTGAAGCGTGGCTGATCGATGTCGTCCTGACCAAGGCGGAATCGCGCGGCAAGCCGCTGACATCGGCCCCGCATACTGGCTTCGAACGATTCACGGCCAACCGGGCCCTGATCATTGCCGATTGCGGGATTCCGTCGTCGGTCGGGAAAGGTGCGCATGCCGGCACGCTCAGCTTCGAGATGAGCGTCGGCAAGCAGCGTATTGTCGTGAATTGCGGCGCCTATTCGGGACGCGATGAGACCTGGCGACTGGCGCAGCGGGCGACGGCCGCGCATTCGACAATGACCGTCGATGACCGTAACTCCACAGGAATAAACGCCGATGGGTCGATCGGCGATCGCCCGACGAACGTCACCTCAGAACGCCTTGAAGCGGACGGCAACACGTGGCTCGATTTAAGCCATGACGGTTATTTTATGCCGCTTGGGCTTGTGCAGCGACGGCGGATTTACGTAAACTCGTCCGGCACCGACGTGCGGGGCGAAGATACGCTCGAAGGATCGGGTGAGCACAAATTTGCGATCCGCTTCCACCTGCACCCATCGGTAAAAGCATCGCTGGTAAAAGATGGCGCATCGGTGCTGCTGCGGTTACCCGACAAATCGGGGTGGCGGATGCGCTGCTCGGACGGAATCGCCAGCCTGCAGGAAAGCATCTATCTCGGAGACGGGCACGAATCGCGACGATCGGAACAAATCGTCATTGCCGGCGCAACCCAGAACGGCGCCGCGCGGGTAAAATGGGCATTGACCCGGCTCAGCGATAAATAGAGCACCGTCGCCGGCGACGGATCAGAGCTGCCAGCGCCGATATGAGGAAGGCAGCTCCACGCCGCGCCACATACCTTTAACATCCGCAACGACGCCGTCACCGACGATCAAAGCCGATATATCTGCCGGCCCGTAGCCCGCATAGGCGTCGTGTGCCACGGCGCCCACCACACAATGATATCCAGTGGCCCCATCGAGCGACGGCAACAGATCTACATCGTATTCGTGCTTCGCCTGTTCGGCGTCCGCGAACGCGTCATGCACGTCAACCACGAAGCCGCGGGCACGGAGCCCCGTGATAATATCTATTACTCTGGAATTCCGCAGATCCGGCACGTTTTCCTTGAACGTCAAGCCAAGCATGAGAACCCGCGCGCCGGCGCCCCGACCTTGCTGGGCGAGTTCGGACGAAATGCATTCGGCGACGTGGGGGCCCATCGCGTCGTTTATGCGCCTGCCGGCCAGGACGATTTCCGGATGGTGACCGACGGCGACCGCGGCATGAGCGAGATAAAACGGGTCAACGCCGATACAATGGCCACCGACCAGCCCGGGTCGGAAATTCAGGAAGTTCCATTTCGTGCCGGCAGCTTCGAGCACGTCATGAATGGAAATGCCCATCTTGTGAAAGATCGTCGATACTTCGTTGACAAAAGCTATGTTGATGTCGCGCTGGGCGTTCTCGATCACCTTGGCCGCCTCAGCCGTCCGAATGCTGGCGGCAAGGAACACGCCGCCGGAAGTCACCGCGCCGTACATCTCGCACAGTGTTTCCGCAACTTCAGGTGTCTGGCCTGCAACAACTTTTGTGATCTTGTCGACGGTGTGCTCGCGATCGCCCGGATTGATGCGCTCCGGCGAATAGCCGATGAAAAATTCCTCCCCGCATTTCAGGCTCGACGCCTGTTCGAGGATCGGGCCGCACACATCTTCGGTAACGCCGGGATAGACCGTGCTTTCATAAACAACAATCGCGCCGGCTGACATGAGCTCGCCGACCATTTTGCTTGCGCCGCGCACGGCACCGAGATCGGGCTCGTTATTCGCACCCACCGGCGTCGGCACGGTAACGATATAGACATCGGCGCCCGTTATGTCCGCTTTGTCTGCGGAGCAGACAAGCGAGCTTTCCTTCAGACGCTCGGGGTCGACTTCGCGCGTTCTATCTTCGCCATTGCCGAGTTCCTTCACGCGATCCGAATCGATATCGAATCCGACGACCGAATACGATCGCGCCAAGGCTACCGCCAGCGGCAGGCCGACATAACCAAGACCGACCACGACAATTTTACTATTCTTATTCATGGGAACCCGACCATGTGAATCCGGCGCTCGTCTACTTGGAATGAGGCTAGCTGTCAATCTAGGCAGCTGGCCGGCAATTCAGCCGCCGTTCCCGCACACCGGTCTTGACGGCTACCCAAATAATGTCGCGCCGATTCAAGATTCATAGTATGAACGCCTTCTGCCGAATCAACTTATATGCCAATGTGCCAACGTTACTTTCCTGGGCTTGGCGCCGGGACGAATGCAAACTTGACGCTTGACGTTCAGACAATGAACGCACTAATGTTCATTTCCTGAACAGAATTTGTTCAAACAATGAACGCAATATTGACAATTACTTGGCGAATATGGCAAACGGCGGCGGCAGCAATTCGGGAGACAGCGATCAAAATACCATCACGCTCGGTGTTCTGAGCGCGATTGAAGAAGATGATCATGCCACCCAGCGGGCGATTTCTCAGGAACTTGGGATCGCCCTTGGGCTGACCAACGCTTATCTGAAAAAATGCATCCGGAAGGGTTATGTGAAGGTTCGGCAAATTCCCGCGAACCGGTATGCGTACTACCTGACGCCACAGGGTTTTGCCAAGAAAAGCCGGTTGACCGCGGAATATCTCTCTATCTCTTTTAATTTTTTCCGTTCATCGCGTGAACAATGTGCGGCGCTTATCGCCCTCTGCGAAGAACGGCGGTGGACGCGTATCGCCCTCGCCGGCTGCGGCGACCTAGCGGAAATCGCGACGCTTTGCTGCCGCGAAGATTCGGGCGTCGAGATTGTTGGAATCATAAACTTGGATACGAATGGCGATTCACCAAAACGGTTTGCCGGCCTGCCCGTCGTCGATCACTTAACCGATCTGGCTAAAATTCACGCCGTCATCGTGACCGATATCCAAAATGCCCAGCGGGTATTCGACGGGCTGAGCCAGGCGATACCGCCGGAACGGGTGCTCACCGCGCCGCTTCTCAAAGTATCCCGCGAGCACCCGAGGCTGATCGATGAATGAAGCGGTGCCCGAGCTTGTCGGACGCTGGTATGTGGCCAAAACACGGCCCAATGCCGAGACCAAGGCGTTATTCCATCTTCAACGCCAGGGGTTCGAAGTGTATCTGCCCCGCTATCTCCGCCGGGTAAAGCATGCGCGGCGCACAACCTGGCAACCCCGGCCGCTATTCCCGAACTATCTTTTCGTGGCGATGTCGGCCGCGCAGCAGCGTTGGCGGGCCATCAATTCCACGATCGGGGTGGCGCATCTGATCTGCAGCGAACGGGGTCCGGTACCGGTGCCGTCCGGCATCGTCGAAGATATTCGCCTCGACGAAGACGACAAGGGCCTCACTCTGACTGGCCGAAAGGTGCCTTTTGAAAAAGGCGCGGAAGTCCAGATCATGTCTGGCGCTTTCGCCGACCAAATCGGCCGGTTCGAAGACACGACCGACGACCAGCGGGTCGTCATCCTGCTCGACATTCTGGGACGGCAGGTCAGAACACGCGTGCCATTGGACGTAATAACCGCAAACGCCTGACGTTTACGGTCGGCATGCCGTCAAAAACGAAGCAGCCGGGGGACGCGATTCACCCGGACTGCGGTAGCATGGAAAATTGGATACAGATGATCGAGTTCACGACAATTTTTGTGTTCTCCATTCTGCAGTCGATATTCGGAATTGGAATCCTGTTTTTTGGTACGCCGACGCTGATTCTTATGGGATTTACGTTTGTGGAAACGCTGTCGGTCCTTTTGCCGGCATCGATCGCCGTTAGTCTTTTTCAAGTCGCAAAGGGCGGCCTGCCGGAACGCCGTCTTATTGGCACCTACGCGGGCTGGTGCCTGGCACCCCTCGCGATAACCCTGATCGCCAGCCTGCTATTCGGCTGGGACGTGGAACTGAATTTATTCGTCGCCGTGGCGCTGTCGGTATACGTCGCCATACGAATGTCACGGCGAATGGAATCCGTCCTCCGCAGTTCCGTGCGGCGGCTTCCCAAAGTCTGGCTCCCGGTGATCGGGGTCGTCCATGGGGCATCGAATCTCGGCGGCGGTCTTTTGGCAATTTTTGCAACGAATGCGTTCGACGACAAAGCGACCGTGCGCAGCAATATTGCATTCTGTTATCTCTGTTTCGCAGCCATCCAGCTGCTGACACTGACCGTCCTCAAGTCCCAGGTAATGCATGCGGCGCAACTCGGATACGCCGCCCTAGCGGTCGCCGTGTTCATCGTCACGGACCGGCAGGTGTTCGGCGCGATATCTACGCCGGTCTTCGACAGGGTTTTGACCATCATGATCGGTTGCTACGCGGCGCTTATTTTTCTCAAGCTGTTTGGGGCGTTTAGCGGCCCGGCGGGGATATGACGGCAGAAATCCAATGAAACAAATTCTATGCACTCTCGGCCCATCGTCTTCAAATCCGCGTACGATTGGGCGCCTGGAACAGGCTGGCGCCTCCCTTTTCAGGGTAAATCTGTCGCATACCAGCCTCGAAGATCTGGCCGAGACAGTGGCAGGAATCCAGCGCGCAACCGACGTGCCGATTTGCCTGGACACCGAAGGGGCCCAGGTAAGAACCGGCAAGATCGCCGGCGGATCTATCGCTTTGCGCGACAACGCCGTTGTCCGCGCTGAGCTTGAACCCGTCGCGGGGGACGAAAACAGCTTCAATCTCTATCCTCCGGCAATCGTCTCTCAATTAATTGTCGGCGATTTTATAAGCATCGACTTCAACTCTGTTCTCGTTCAGGTCGTCGACGTCGATGAAGCAGGCGTCACGATGCGCATCCTGAACGGCGGCATGATCGGCTCGAACAAGGCCGTCACGGTGAAGCGGCCGCTCGAGCTCGCACCCTTGACGGAAAAAGATCAGGCGGCGATCAAAATCGGCCTTGAAATGGGCCTGTCACGTTTCGCACTATCCTTCGCCAACCAGCCGGAGGATGTCGATCTCATCCGGAAACTTGCCGGACCGGATTCGTTTATTATTTCGAAGATAGAATCGCGGCCCGGTCTCGCAAATCTTGACGAAATTGCGGTCCGTTCGGACGCGCTGCTGATCGATCGCGGCGATCTGTCCCGGGACATTCCGATCGAACTGATACCCCGAACGCAGAAACAGATTCTCAAGCGCGGCCATGTGATGAACACGCCGGTATATGTCGCGACCAATCTGCTGGAATCGATGGTCGTCACGCCGACCCCGACGCGTGCCGAGGTCAACGATATTTACAACACACTTCTCGACGGCGCGGACGGGCTGGTCCTGGCGGCGGAAACGGCCATCGGAAAATACCCGATTGAATGTGCTTCGATGATCGCCCGCCTGATACGCAGTTACGAAACTGCCGCCGACATCGACGTGGGAGACGGCATAGATCCGTTTTCGCAACTCGTCGAGCCGCATGGCGGCACATTGGTAAACCGGCAACTGCCCATGGCGGAACTCGACGGGATCGAAAAACTTCCCACACTCAAATTGGCCCATAATTTTCTCATCGATGCCGAACAGATCGCGACCGGCACCTATTCGCCCCTGACAGGATTCATGGACAAGACCACGTTGGAATCCGTCCTGGCGGAAAATCGGCTGCCCGACGGCAATATCTGGACGCTACCGATCGTTCTTCAGGTCTCCGATCAGGATGCGGCCGGTCTTACCAAGGGGAAGCGGGTTGCGCTGACCGATAGCGCAGATGAAATAATCGCCCTTATCGATGTCTCGGATATCTATCAGATGGATACCGAGCGGTTCTGCACCGCAGTCTACGGCACCAATTCGACCAAGCATCCCGGCGTCGTCCAAACGCAATTGGCCGGACGCTATTTTGTCGGCGGCGACGTGACCCTCGTGCGGCCGGCCGCTTCGCCCTACCGGTCGTTTCAGTTCACACCGGAACAAACGCGCTTTCTTTTCCGCCACAAAAACTGGAGCCGGGTCGTCGGGTTTCACACGCGAAATCCACCGCATCGGGGTCACGAATATATTCAGCTTGCCGCTTTGGAGCGGACAGGGGCCGACGGGCTGTACATAAATCCGGTGACAGGCCCCAAGAAAGCGAATGATTTCCGGGCCGAGCACGTTCTTGCAAGCTACCAGCTGATGCTTGAGAACGGGATTTATCCGCCCGGTCTTGCCCTGCTGGGCGCCTTCAATACCTATTCGCGCTACGCCGGCCCCCGCGAAGCGGTCTTTACCGCGCTATGCCGCAAAAACATGGGGTGCTCGCATTTTGTGATCGGGCGGGACCATACCGGTGTCGGTGATTTTTATCCGGTCGACGGAAATCGCCGGATGTTCGAGTCACTTGGCGATCTGGGAATCACCCCGGTGTTTTTCGATGCCGTGGGTTACAACAGCCAGACCGAAGCCTACGAAGAATCGGCCACAGCGGACGGTCTGATAAACATTTCGGGGACGCAAGTCCGCGACATGTTACGCGCACGAGAAGATTTCCCAACGTGGTTCATGCGTGATGAAGTGCAGAATATGCTGCGCCAGCGCATCAATTCCGGCACGGAGTTATTCCACTGACCAGCACCGGTCTAACCGGCCAACCGGCCGAGATCTTCTGGCTGACAGGAATGTCCGGCGCCGGAAAATCGACACTTGCAGAAGCCGCGCAGCAAATTCTGGAATCAGACGGATATCGTGTCGTTATAATAGACGGCGATTCCGTTCGGCGGACAATCAGCCGCGACCTTGGTTTCAGCAAGGCCGATATTCTGGAGAACAACGCCCGGATCGTCGCCGCATGCGCCGCACAACGCCTGGACGCAGATATTATCATGGTGCCGGTGATCGCACCGTATGAAGAGGCGCGTGAAGCCGCGCGGCGTTCGCTTGCGCCGGGTTTTTGCGAGATTTACGTTTCCGCGCCGCTGGAAGTTTTGCAGGAACGCGACGTTAAGGGACTCTATGCGCGCGAAGCCCGCGGCGAGATAGACAATTTAATTGGCGTCTCACCATCTTCACCCTACGAGCCTCCGAAAATGCCCGAGCTCCATATCGACACGTCGCATGAGAATCGCGAAACATCGGTCGGCCGTCTGCACGGCTTCATCGCGGCACGGCTCGAAACCGGGACCGGAGGCTGATCCGGTCATGTCCGATATCGCCACGCAGCGCCGCAACCGGTTCCCCGCAAAACACGCCTGGGATGCGCTAGCGCTCGGCCGCATGGCGGCGCGGCGCGATTTTACAGCTGCCCAAAAGCTTGCCTGCGCCCGTTTTTACATCACGGCGGGCGGTATCCGGAATCTCTATGCCACCTTGACGCGATCTGGTTCGCATTGGTCTCTGCTCGGTATTGCCATTGCCCGCGATCTCGCTGTCGGCGGTGACGGCGAATACGATTTCAAGGGAGACGCGTGGATACCGCGGGCAGGAGCAGTCTACACCAAGCTGGACTGGCGCGAGCCTGCGAGGGCATGGGACGCGGACGCCGATCCCGCCATTCTCAGCATCACCGAAACCATTCGCATGGCGGCAGACGGGCAGGCGAGCGTCATGCCTCGGCCAGTTATGTTCCATACCCATCTTTCCTACTTCCGACTCCGGGCAGCGCGTCTGGGGCGCATGAACATCGCGGTAATGCTGCGCTCGATATACGATTCCATGGAATCGAAATACCACAAACATCGGACATTGCTCGGGATGGGCGTCCGGCCGTCGGAATATTTACCGGGTGCCGCAGATCCAGCCGGTCCGGAGAACGACTATAATTTTCCCTGGGCGCAGCTCGTGGACGACGCGATCGAGTTCTACAACTCCTGGGGTGACATCCTGCAGCGTCACCCATCTGCCCGCCTGTTTCGGTACGACGACCTGATGGCGGCGCCCGCCGACACTCATAAACAACTCACCGATTTCTGGGGCCTCAATCTGCCAATTGACTGCCTCGAAGAAGCGTTCAGCCGCATTACAAAGGACGAGATGAAAAAGAAACTCCCGGCAGCCGATCCCAATTCGACCTCCCGGGTAGCGTTCCGTGCCCAGGGGGCGACCCTGACGGACGATCGCGTGGCATTTATTCGCGAGCGCATAGGGCGCCGTCTTCAACACGATTTTGGCTACGGGCTCGACTGGCGCCCGCGCAAGGTGGCGTAAATATGATGGACCTCAACGATCGATCAGTTCTGGTGACCGGGGGAACCGGGTCATTCGGGCGCCGCTTCATCGCCCATGTCCTTGACACCTACAAGCCACGGCGACTGGTTGTGTTCTCTCGCGATGAGCTCAAGCAATTCGAGATGGAACAGGATTTCCCGGTGTCCCGTCATCCGCAACTGCGCTATTTCATCGGCGATGTGCGCGACGCCGCGCGGCTCGAAGCGGCGATGCGCGATATCGAAATCGTGGTGCACGCAGCGGCCATGAAGCAGGTGACGACGGCAGAATACAATCCGTTCGAATGCGTGCGCACCAATATTCACGGCGCCGAGAACGTCGTCAATGCGGCGATCCGGTCGGGCGTCGAGCGCGTCATCGCGCTGTCGACCGACAAGGCCGCCAATCCGATCAATCTCTACGGTGCGACGAAACTCGCCTCCGACAAGATATTCATCGCCGCCAATAATATGAGCGGCCAGGACGGGCCGCGATTCTCGGTTGTACGCTACGGAAATGTGCTTGGGTCACGGGGCAGCGTGGTGCCACATTATCAGCGCATGATTGCCGAGGGGAAAACCTCCCTGCCGGTCACCGACGAACGCATGACGCGTTTCTGGATCACAATCGACCAGGGCGTCAAATTCGTGCTCGACAATCTTGCCCGCATGTCCGGCGGCGAAATATTCGTGCCCAAGCTTCCCAGCATG
>Ga0209403_10005430_pt1 | contig 13341 bp, 10 predicted proteins | sample ArcticOcean_MG_C_8_FD_187440 | JGI IMG/M metagenome (GOLD analysis project Ga0209403, IMG submission 187440) | Marine microbial communities from western Arctic Ocean - ArcticOcean_MG_CB11_86 (SPAdes) (version 2) | ecosystem: Environmental > Aquatic > Marine > Oceanic | place: Arctic Ocean... | reverse complement strand
TAAGCCGAAGATTAGAAAATATAGTTGATAGCACAAAACAAACAATTGATATGCCTGACATGGCAATTGGTATATATGATTGGGCGGTAATAATTGATCATCATATACAAAAAACATGGTTAGTTAGTTTCAATCGATTCGATACAACAAAAATAATATGGCAAGAATTACAAGACTTGTTTTTAGGTGTTCCAATAAATAGTAACAAGATTTTTAAAATCAAGTCAAAATTAAAATCAAATCTATCAAAAGACGAATATGCAAAAGCATTTAATTGTATAAAAAACTACATTCATAATGGTGACTGTTATCAAGTTAATTTCGCACAACACTTTTCTGCAGAATTTGAGGGTGATACATGGTCTGCATATAAAAAGTTAAGAGAATTTAATCCAGCTCCTTTTTCTGCTTATATTAATCTTCCAACTGGCACAATATTAAGCTCATCACCAGAACGTTTTTTATGCCTAACAGGAAATCAAGTTGAAACAAAACCCATAAAAGGAACTAAACATCGTTCTGTCTTTGCCTATGAAGACAAGGAACTTGCAGTTTCATTACTTAAAAGTGAAAAAGATCGTGCTGAAAATTTGATGATTGTGGATTTATTAAGAAATGATATCAGTAAATCATGTGAATCAGGATCTGTTAATGTTCCAAAATTATTTGCATTGGAGACTTATTCAACTGTACACCACTTAGTAAGTACAATTTCTGGTACATTAGCTAAAGATAAAGATGGTATTGATCTGATCCGAGAATGTTTTCCTGGGGGGTCAATAACGGGAGTACCAAAATTAAGATCTATGGAGATTATTGAAGAATTAGAGCTTGATAAGCGTTCTATATATTGTGGTTCGATAGCCTATATTGGATTTGATGGAAATATGGATAGTAGTATATGTATAAGAACATTAATTTATTCCAAAAATAAAATTCACTTTTTTGTGGGGGGTGGAATTGTATGGGATTCAACCGCAGATGATGAGTATAAGGAATGCTTTGACAAAGCCTCAGCAATGCTAAAGATATTTGAACAAAAGAGTAGTTAATTGCCTGTAATTGTATTAAAGCTTGGCGGTAGTTTAATGCATAGCAAGGAGTTAGTGGTTTGGCTCGAAAATATTTTTTCTCGTACAAGAGATAATATTATTATCGTTGTTCCAGGAGGCGGAGAATTTTCTGAAAATATTCGCGAAACACAGAGACAATTAAATTTTAATAATAAGATTGCTCATAAAATGGCATTATTGGCCATGTGTCAATACGGATATTTTTTAACAGGAATTAATGCAGATATAAAAATTCTCAAAAACACAAAGATACTACGCTTAGATAAAAATATAGGCGGGTCATTTTTGTGGCTACCAGATGATTTACTGGAAAATATTTCAGTGATTACTGAAAATTGGAATTTTTCATCTGACAGTATTTCGTTATGGTTAGCTACTTATTTAACTGCCGATAAGTTAGTTATTGTTAAATCTAAGAAAATTATATACAACCAATTTAAAATAAAAGAGCATATTGCAAATGAAGATGTAGATAAAGGGTTTAAAAAAAATATTAATAAATATAAAGGTGAAATATTCTTTTTGGAAAAGACAGAGCACTACCAATTAGAAAATATACTATCTGAGTAATTAAAGTGTGATATTAATTGATTTTAGTGTATAGGACAGATAGAAGGTCAGTATTTATTATTATTGAGTATAAAAATAAATTAGTCTAAGCTTATAAAGTAAAAAAATAAAAGCTTATTTAACGACTTTTGCAATTTAAAATAATTATAAACTCAGACCTAGTAAATTAGGTCTGAGTTATTGAATAAGAAGGCCTGGTATCCGGAAGAGGCTGGAGATACCAGGCAATAGTCGAGCGTCCAGCTCGACTTCCGCTCACGCGGTCACTAAAATCTTTAATCCCAATTTAGCGCGCCTCCTGTTTGATACTCAGTCACGCGTGTCTCGAAGAAATTCTTCTCTTTTCTTAAGTTAGCTTGTTCATCTAACCAGGGTAAAGTTAATTCAGCACCAGGAAATGGTTCTTCATCTAAACCAAGTTGTGTTGCACGTCTATTAGCAATAAATTGAAATTGACCTAAGTGCATTTCTGCAGAGTAACCAAGTATAGGATCGCGCAATATGTAATTTGTATATGCTTTTTCAGCCTCATATGCCTCATCCCACATATCGCGAATCTCTTTTTTATTTAGTTTTACATTCTCTTCTTGAATAATCTGTTTTACGACGCGTATGCCAAAGGCCGCATGCATTACTTCATCTCGCATGATGTATTGAAATTGCTCAGCAGTTCCTTTCATAAGCCCTCTGCGTTGTAATGCAAATACAGGACTAAAGCCATTGTAGAACCAACATCCTTCAAATATTGCAGCAAAAAAGAGATAAGAAATAACAAAATTATGAAGTTCATCAGGATCTTTTAAGTTAATATCTGAGCGTAAGACGGAGTTTAAACGTTGATTAGCCATAGCTATTTTTTGGTTAATTTCTGGTACTACACGATAACGATTATAAATTTCACTTTGATTGAGTCCTATGGTTTCAATACAGTGTTGATAAGTCCAGGTATGTAATGATTCTTCGTAAACTTGGCGCGCTTGATAAATTTGCAATTCTGGCGCGCTCATTTTTTCCATTACAGCAAGTCCTATATTACGCATAGCCAAAATATCTGAAGTTGTTAAATAGGATAGTACATTTTCATAAACATGCTTTTCTTCTAATGTAAGTTTATGTCGATAGTCCGTTACATCTTGAGCCATATTAATATCTAAAGGCGTCCAGTGATTTTTATTTGCATTAAGAAAGAAAGACCATGCCCACGGGTATTTAAAAGGTGCGAGTTGGTTGATATCGGTTTGTCCATTTACAACACGTTTATCATCCGGATTAACTGGGGTTAATTTATTTGAAATTACTTTAAATTCTGTAGCAGATGATTCACCACGATGAGCGTCTGTTATTGTTTCATTATTATTTTTTAACGATGTTTCTTTTAAGGACTGACTAACAACAGTAAGCTCCATATCATCTCTACTGTTATTTTGATTTTCTAGCGGGTTGTCCCAGTTTAACATTATGGTTATTACCTCACTTAAAATTTATATGTAATTTACTGACATGCTTCACAGTCAGGATCGATAATTGAGCAAGCTTTTTGTCCATTTGTAACCTCATTATTTATTTCTTCTTTAGTATTGTGTGTGTTTTTTTCCATATGTGTTGCACCTAATGAGCGTAAGTAATAAGTTGTTTTCAAACCGCGGACCCAGGCAAGCTTGTAAAGGTTGTCTAATTTTTTACCGCTAGGCTCGGACATATAAAGATTTAATGATTGTCCCTGATCGATCCATTTTTGTCTTCGAGCTGCGGATTCAACTAACCATCGCGGATCGATTTCAAATGCTGTGGCATATATTTCTTTTAGTTCATCGGGTATCCGATCAATTTTTTGGACACTGCCATCGAAGTATTTGAGATCATTAACCATGACCTCATCCCAAACTCCTAGTTCTTTAAGATCCCTTACAAGGTAGGAGTTAACAACTGTAAATTCTCCGGAAAGATTAGATTTCACGAACAGGTTTTGGTATGTAGGCTCTATTGATTGGCTAACACCACAGATATTTGAGATTGTTGCTGTTGGCGCAATTGCCATACAGTTTGAATTACGCATACCTATTTTGATTACACGATCACGCAAATCATTCCAATCCATCGTAGTGTCGTAATTAACTTGTAGGTAATCTCCACGCTCATCTGCCAGTGTACGTAATGAATCGATTGGCAGAATTCCCTGACTCCATAACGAGCCATTATACGTTGAGTAAGCACCTCTTTCTTCGGCTAAGTTAGTTGATGCTTTAATAGCAAAATAACTTATTGTCTCCATGCTTGTGTCTGCAAAGTTAACTGCTTCCAGAGAAGTATAGGGTAAGCGTAATTTATATAAACTATCCTGAAAACCCATAACACCAAGGCCAACAGGTCTGTGCCGTAGATTAGAGCGTCTTGCTTTAGTAACACTATAATAATTATAGTCAATTACATTATCTAACATTCGCATTGCAGTGTTGATCGTTTTTTCTAGTTTTTCTAAATTTAAACCGTCATTATTTATATGCTTAGGAAGATTAATTGATCCTAAATTACAAACAGCAATTTCATCTTCCGACGTATTTAACGTTATTTCAGTACAAAGATTTGATGAGTGAACTACACCAACATGTGATTGGGGGGAACGAATATTACAAGGATCCTTAAATGTTATCCATGGGTGACCTGTTTCGAATAACATTGACAGCATTTTACGCCATAAATCAACAGCCTGAATAATTTTGAAATTTTTAATACTGCCATCAGTAGTTTTGTGCTCATATTCAGAATAACGTTGTTCAAATTTATCACCGTAAAGATCATGCAGATCGCTAGTTTCGTGGGGTGAGAATAATACCCATTGACCATCCTCAGCAACACGTTTCATGAAAAGATCTGGTATCCAATTAGCAGTATTCATATCGTGTGTACGGCGTCGGTCATCACCAGTGTTTTTTCGTAAATCTAGAAATTCTTCAATATCTAGGTGCCAAGTTTCAAGATAAGCACACATCGCCCCTTTACGTTTTCCACCTTGGTTTACAGCAACAGCAGTATCGTTTGCTACTTTAAGAAAAGGGACGACACCTTGAGATTTACCATTAGTGCCTTTTATATGAGTTCCTAAAGCACGAACTGGCGTCCAGTCGTTACCTAATCCCCCAGCAAATTTAGATAACAAAGCATCATCTTTGATAGCTGAAAAAATACCATCAAGATCGTCTGGGATGGTTGTTAGGTAGCAGCTTGATAATTGCGGACGACGAGTTCCAGAATTAAATAATGTGGGGGTTGAGCTCATGAAACTAAATGACGAAAGTAATTCATAGAATTCTATAGTGCGTCGATCGCGATCTAACTCATTGATAGCTAAACCCATAGCAACACGCATAAAAAAAGCCTGTGGCAACTCAAAACGAATATCCATCGAATGAATAAAATAACGGTCGTAGAGTGTCTGTAAACCAAGATAGGTAAATTGTCGATCCCTATCGGGTTTTAATGCTTTACTTAGACGATTTAAATCATATTTTGTTAACTCTTGATCAAGTAGTTCTAATTCCGCACCACGCTCTATATATTTTTGAAAATAATCTTGGTAACGCTCTTTCATTTCTTTTTGTGTTGCTTGTGTTTTCTTGCCCTCAATAAAAGTTAAGGCTTCTTGGCGCAATTGATCCATTAATAAACCTGCTGCCACATAACTATAGTCGGGGTCTTGTTCGATCAATATTCTGGCACTCATCACTAATGCTTTGGAAACATCTATCTCATCAATACCATCGAATAGGTTCTTTTGCGTTTCTCCAATAACGGTCTTTGTTTCAACCCCAGAAAAACCTTCGCAGGCTTCTGCAATTATTAAATTTAAACGCACCATATCTAGTGGTTTTTTCACGCCATCTGCTTGAGTCACACTTAAGCTAAGAGGACCAGTTTTCTTCTGAGTATTTAAATTTATTTTTGTGTCAGCAGCACGTTCTCGTGATCTTTCTTCACGATATAGTACATATGCTCTAGCCACTTTCTGCTCACCATTACGCATCAACGCGAGTTCAACTTGATCTTGGATGTCTTCAATGTGCAAAGTCCCGCCATCTGGCATGCGACGAGTAAATGCATTTAAAACAAGCTCAGTAAGAGATTCAACGGCCTGGTGTATACGGGTAGAGGCCGCTGCAGTTCCGCCCTCGACGTTAATAAAAGCTTTGGTTAGGGCAATTGAGATTTTACTGATGTCAAAGGCTGTGACTTTCCCATTACGGCGAATAATCTGGTAGTTGTTGAGTTGACTTGATAAAAATTCTTTTTGAACGTGTTCAGCTGCAGTTTTTGCAAAAATTTCTTCTTGGGAGATTATGACTTCTTTACCGTCATTTTTGATCACATCTTCTAATTCACTGATCGCAGACTCAATGTCTGTTGTTGCTTCAGTTGTTTCCGCTCCCATTTATTTTCCTCTAATTCATTATTTTTATTAGGAATAACTGCTATTTCTCAATAATTGTTTCTTCTGGAACCATTTTCGAATATTACAATCTCATGAAAATAGCTCGAAATTTGTTTAAAGTTATCTTGTAAATGAATGTATAGCACCACAATAAGATGTGGTCAAGCGCTAATTAAACCACAATATCTTGTGGAATGTACTGTGAGTTTATTTTGGATATCTTGTGGATAAAATGTGAGAAAATTAAAAATTGATTATAATAATAAATAATATTTTTTATATTCAATATCTTAGGGAGTAATAATTCTTTTATGGTATTTGATTTTTAAGCTAATCTTTGGATATGCTATATATTTGATTTTACTATAATTTATGAGATATATTTTCATTGTATTTTTGTGAGTTCGATTGTTAGCTAATGTATAATCGGCAGCCCACATTGGGTGTAAATTGATAATTTTGGAGTTTTTGTGATTTGTTATGAAAAAGAAGTATCTTAACGTTGTATTTTATAAGTTTGTTCATTTTCCTAATTACACTTCATTTCAGTCGAAAATATTAGATTTTTGTGTTGAGAGAAATATAAAAGGAACAATATTGCTGGCAGAAGAGGGTGTCAATGGGGCTGTTGTGGGCGCAAAGAAAAATATTTATGAATTACTAAGCTTTCTGAAAATTGATAATAGATTTTCTGATATTACGCATAAAGAATCATACTCAGAAGAGATTCCTTTTCATCGTATGAGGGTGAAATTGAAAAAAGAGATTGTGAGTTTAGGGCAACCAAATATAAATCTAAACGATCGATCAGGAATTCGTGTCGATCCCAAAAACTGGAATACTCTATTAGCTGACCCAGACGTAGTGCTAGTTGATGTACGAAATGACTATGAATATCAAATAGGAACATTTAAGGATGCGATTTCGCCAAAAACTACAAATTTTCGTGAATTTCCCACTTTTGTTAAAGAAAAACTAAATACAAAGAAAAATAAAAAGATTGCTATCTTTTGCACAGGTGGCATTCGCTGCGAGAAAGCGAGCTCCTACATGCTTAGCAAGGGATTTGAAAATGTGTATCAGTTAAATGGTGGTATTTTAAAATATATAGATGAAATTGAAACGGATAAAAGTCTTTGGGAAGGCGAATGCTTTGTTTTTGATTCTCGTGTGTCGGTAGACTCTGAACTAGCGGAAGGAAGCTATGAGCAGTGCTACGCTTGTCGTCAACCATTATCCGAAAAAGATCTGCAGTCGAATTTATATCAAAAAGGCATTTCTTGTCCATATTGTATAAATGAGACAAGTGATGCTCAACGCGCCAGTTTTCGTGAACGTCAGCAACAGGTTGAGTTAGCCGAAAAGCGTAATGAAAAACATATTGGCGTTAGAATAAATTAATTAGATTTTTACTAATCGAACGATTAAAGCAGTAATGAAAGACACTATATACCGATCAAACAATACCTCTATCCAACCGTTTAAATTCAATGAACGAGTTGTGGGTGTTTTTCAGGACATGATAGAGCGTTCTATTCCCGGATACTCACTTACAATCTCTATGATTAGTGTAATGGGTGACAAATTCGTTCAAGCCGGTAGCAATATTTATGATCTTGGCTGTTCGATTGGAACAGTAAGCTTTGCGATTCAACAGGCAATCCAGAATAAAAAATGCAGAATCATAGCTGTTGATAATTCAGAAGCAATGATCAGCGAATGTTGTAAAAATAATATTCATAAGAAAAAAAACATTGAAATTGATTTTGTTTTGAATAATCTATTAAATATAAAAATTATTAATGCATCAGTTGTTGTTATGAATTTTACCTTACAATTTATTCCATTAGAAGAACGTGAACGGCTAATAAAAGAAATATATGAAGGACTGTTGCCTGGCGGCGTACTTATTTTATCAGAAAAAGTTTTTTTTAATGATAAGAATGAAGATGAAGCAATGATTAAGTTACATCACCATATGAAGGAATTAAATGGATATGAAAAACTCGAAATTTCAGGCAAAAGAAAATCACTTGAGGATGTGCTTATACCTGAAAAAATTGAATCACATCTTGACCGATTAAAGAAAGCTGGTTTCGAAAATACATTGATTTGGTTAAAATGTTTTAATTTTGTTTCAATAGTTGCCTTTAAATAAAATTTTAACTACATGCAATACCAGAAGCTATTAGAAATCCTTAATGAAAATTCAATGGGTAATTGGTCTAACTTACTCAAAAAACAAACCCCTGATTTTTTTAACAACATTAATCATGGTGATTTTTCTAAATGGTTAAATGTTATTCGCGAATTACCTTTTATTTCTGCTTCTGAAATTCATTTAGATTTAGAGAGTATCACTATTGGTAATAAAATTGATTGTAGCGATGAAGAACGTGGGCATATAAAAAGACAATTAAAACATCTAATGCCCTGGCGGAAAGGACCCTATAATTTATTTGGTTTAGTTTTAGATGCTGAATGGCGGTCTAATATGAAGTGGGCACGACTAGAGGGGCAAATTAAGCCGCTTAAAGATAAATTAGTACTGGATGTCGGTTGTGGTAACGGTTACTACTGTTGGCGGATGTTAGGGAAAAAAGCGAAATATGTTGTTGGTATTGACCCATCACTCTTATTTTATTCTCAATTTAGGGCAATTAAAAAATATTCACTAAATTGTAATATTGATTTGATACCCTTTGGAATTGAATCATTGCCAGATAAGGGCTTATATTTTGATACTGCCTTTTCTATGGGTGTCATGTATCATCGCCGCGAGCCAATAGAGCATTTAAAGAAATTATCAAAATGTCTTAAATCTGGTGGTGAGATGATTATTGAATCTCTTGTAATTGATTCTGATAATCTCGATGTTTTGATACCAAAAGAACGTTATGCAAAAATGAAAAATGTTTGGTCTATTCCAAGTGTTAAATTGTTAGTTAAGTGGATCAATGATGCTGGTTTTAAAAATATACAAATTATTGATACAACTCAAACAACAATAAAAGAACAACGTATAACAGAATGGATGAAATTTGAGTCCCTTACTAATTTTTTAAATCAGCATGACAATAATAAGACAATTGAAGGTTATCCTGCTCCAGTACGTGCAATAGTTATATCTGAAAAACCTTAAAATATTTAGTTAATTAGGAGTTTACTTGATGTTATTAAAAAAAATGAAACGTGGTATTTATTCTCTACTTTTATCTGTCATTTTAATTCATTCGGCTAAGGCAGATCCAAGTAGTCTTGAATTAAATTGGGAACTTGAAGGCCTCAGTAATCCAGAATCAGTTATATATGATACAAAACTCAACCATCTTTATGTATCAAATATTAATGGTTCTGGTGTTGAAAAAGATGGTAATGGCTTCATTTCAATTATTTCATTAGATGGAAAAATGATTCAAGAAAAGTGGGTGATTGGGTTGAACGCACCAAAAGGACTCGCGATTTTTAATCGAACGTTATATACGTCAGATATTGATGAATTAGTAGCTATTGATATTGATAGTGGTCGCATTACTAATAGATTCAAAGTTAATGACGCACAATTCTTAAATGATGTAGCAGTTAGTAGCAATGGTGATATTTATGTTTCGGATATGGCGCTTAACAGAATCCATGTTTTGACTGAAGGTAGTTTTAGCATATGGCTTGAAAATGAAAAATTAGAATCTCCCAATGGTTTACTGGTTTTAGGGGATGACATTATTCTTGCCAGTTGGGGTAAAATGACCGATGGATTTGCTACTGAAGTTCCAGGCCATTTAAAACGAATTTCGATTAAAGATAAAACTATTAAATCTATTGGTGATGGCTCTTCAGTTGGAAATCTCGATGGAGTAGAAATTGATAATGATGGTGATTTCTATGTTACCGATTGGATGAGCGGTAAATTACTACACATAGAACATTCAGGAGAAGTATCGGTTTTATTAGATTTGCCGCAGGGAAGTGCTGATCATGAATTTATCATAATGAAAAGCCTAATTCTCATACCTCTAATGAAGGATAATAAATTGCTTTCTTATACAGTGCATCATTAGATTCAAACGGAAGTTTATTAATGAGTAAAAAAATAATTACATTAATTGTTTTATTTCTTATTTTTAATTTTGTTATTGCTGATGAGATTTTTAAGTCGGAAAATCACTCATTTTCAATCGAGACAGTAGTTGATGGATTAGAGTACCCATGGTCAATGGAATTTACTTCAGACGGAAAAATATTGATTACAGAACGTCCTGGTAGATTACGAATCTTTGAGAATGGTGAATTGTCAGATCCAATAAAAGGGTTACCCGAGATCAAGGTCAAAGGACAAGGGGGGTTGCTAGATATCGCACTTGATAGTGATTTTATTAATAACAAGATTCTGTTTTTTTCATATTCGGCTGGAAATTTATTAGGAATTGGTACAGAGGTATCTTCAGCCAAATTAGTTAATGATGAATTAAAAGAACTTAAGCTTTTGTTTAAGGCTTTACCAAAATCAAGAGGCGGTCGTCACTTTGGCTCACGTCTTCTATTAACAAATGATAATAGCCTTTATATAACTTTGGGCGATCGCGGTGAAATGAAACGTGCTCAAAATATCAATGATCATGCAGGTTCTCTGATTCGAATTAATAAAGATGGTGAAATTCCTAAAGATAATCCTTTTATTAAACACGCAGACGCAAAAGCAGAAATCTATACCTACGGGAATCGAAATATTCAAGGCATTGCTTTAAATCCAGTGACACATGATATTTGGACAGTTGAGCATGGCCCACAAGGTGGAGATGAGCTTAATTTAATGAAGCCTGGTATTAATTATGGTTGGCCTGTTATCACTTACGGTGTTAATTATGGTTCTGGTACTCAGATTGGCGAAGGAACTCATAAGGACGGAATGGCGCAACCTGTTTATCATTGGGTACCTTCTATTGCGACATCAAGCCTATTATTTTATACCGGTAAAAAATTTCCCCACTGGAAGGGGAACGTTTTTGTCAGTTCTCTAAAATTTGGCCAACTCGCCAGACTTAAAATGACTAACAATAAGGTAATGGAAGAGGAAAGGCTGATAAATGGTGCTGTTGGCCGAATTAGAGAGGTGAAAGAGGGTCCTGATGGGCTGCTTTACATTCTTATAGATGATACAAACGGTAAAATACTAAGACTTAAACCAGTTAAATGAATAAATTTATTCTATATTAATATTAATTATTTACATTAGGTATCTAATTTAAGTAGCTGATTATAATTATAATACTATATATTTAGTTCACTTTTTAAAATATCAATGCCAAGCATATTGCCAGCCAATCGTGACAACGCAATCACTTTCCATTTGCGGGCCATTTAGGTCCTGATGTATTGGGATAGCCGCTTCAAGAGCAACTCGATGGCCTTGTAATATGCCTGTTTGCCCCGCTAAATTTAATCCGAAATAGAGATTTACCGTATCTCCTCCGTATTTATCTGGGTCGGCAGTTTGAACAGGAAGGGAAATTCGCTCGTCTATACCATCTATTCTATCTTCGTGTTTATAAGCTGCTCTTGCGGACACACTAATTGCGGGTTGCAGTTGATAACTTAACCATGACGTAACTTCTCGGATATCGCCTAAACTATATCCTTTATGATCATTAATTCGAAATATACCCATATATTGTACACCCCAACTTACCTTATCTAGTTTTCCGGTATAGGTAACCCCTGGCAGTAGATCGAAAGTGCCAGAACCTAATTGCATGCCATAAGGTAAAATGACATTTGATCTTGCGCCAGCGGGTGTAAGAATGGTATCCCTCTTACTAGTATCGCCAGTAGGTAAATTTACGCCTGCATTAAGATGTATTTTATGGGTATTATTTTTTGATAACTGAAACATGCCAGCGATCTTTATATCCCCCATACCGTTTGATGTTGTTGTAAAAGTGCCTCTTCGAGTAATGCCTGTGCCACCCTGAAAGGTTATGTGATTCATAGATCTTTCCATATACATGCCCATAAACATTAGCGTCAGCCAGTCAGAAGGCGCATACATCGTGCCAAGCATATGCATATTCATTGTCATTTTAGTCGGAACAACGCGTAATGTTGCTGGTGGTGAAAATCGATTTGCAACATTTGTAACGATAAATTCTGGAGATACTTTAGTTGTTCCGATTCGATTACCTTCCATACTCATATGCTGAAAACGATAAGATACCATCCATTCGCCTTGTTTATGCATATGTTCACCCATTACACCAATTGGGGCATGACCACTCGCATTAATTCGTTTCAATTTACCGTTCTCTAGACTGAGGCTAATATTATTATGATTATCATCGGCAAAAACATTAGCCCAGAGTAATAATAATGAGAGTGCATAGATAAATTTTTTATTATTTAAAAACATATAATCCCCAAAAATAAAAACACAAATAGATCAAATCAGCAGATTTTAATCTAAATTAAAAATATAAAAAAATGTGAAATTAAATTAGGGTAGGGGGTGCACGGGCATACTGTGATGTATGAATAAAAGACGTATCGAATGAAGCTTTATATAAAATCAATTCACCATCTGAAAATTGATTCTTATAATCTAGAATAAATTGTTCAATGACAAGAGACGTGCTGCTTGATGCCCACAAGTTACAATTTGTTTGTTTTTTGTGGTCGTTAGATACAGGATCATTATGTTTATTAGGTTTCTCAAGTCCTGATAATTGATTAATATTGTTTGGGCCATGGCACAGCGTAACTGCAAACAAATCACCATTTGTGGTTTTTGTATTAAGCATAAAACCAGGCGCGATAAAAGTTCGCACTAGTATGCCTAACGCAATGATACAAACGAATAAGTTTTGCTTATGGAGTTGATGAAAATAATTCATATAAGCACTAACTAATACCTATTTATTTTAGTGTTGTATTTATAATTAATTTAGTTATATTCCTTGAAGTAGTTGAAACTGAGTCAACCACACCTATTAAATCTCCTTTTTCAGATTTAGCATTACCACTTTTAGAGATTCTTGCCAAAACTTGAACAGACTTATAATCAGAAAGCTTATTAGATGTAAGCATAGACATTGAATCATTCATTTCCACTAATAATGGTAGGTCGGCGACTGTTTTTCGCAAAACAATAATTGGCATATTGTTTGGACTATTTATTGGTTTTGCATAGATAAATACTACTTTATTTTTATTTATATTAGTGAAATTGGGTGATAATTCAATACTTAATTTAAGCGAGTATTCAATTTCTTCTTGTGTAAT
>Ga0209403_10005427_pt1 | contig 13345 bp, 10 predicted proteins | sample ArcticOcean_MG_C_8_FD_187440 | JGI IMG/M metagenome (GOLD analysis project Ga0209403, IMG submission 187440) | Marine microbial communities from western Arctic Ocean - ArcticOcean_MG_CB11_86 (SPAdes) (version 2) | ecosystem: Environmental > Aquatic > Marine > Oceanic | place: Arctic Ocean... | reverse complement strand
GTGATGGAGCCTTTGGTGAGATGGGTGATGAAGCTTTTGGCAAAATGCCCTTAGACGGTTTTGGTGCTATGGGCGATAAAGCCTTTGGCAGGATGGGGAACGCAGCTTTCGGCCACATGCCAGCAGATGCATTTGGCAAGATGGGCGCGTCAGCGTTTGGCGAGATGGGTGACGAAGCTTTTGGGAAAATGCCTCCAGCAGCTTTTGGTAATATGGGCACGGCGGCCTTTGGTAATATGGGTGCCTCAGCCTTTGGTAAGATGGATGCGACGGCCTTTGGTCACATGGACGCAGAAGTATTCGGTACGATGGATGCAGATGCGTTCGGACAGATGGACGTAAAAGCCTTTGGCCATATGAATAAGGAGGCTATAGGTAGTATCGGTGCGAAAGCCTTTGGACATATGAACGCAGAGGCAATCGGTAATATAAATGCAGAGGCATTTGGTAATATAAATGCAGAGGCGATCGGTAATATAGACGCGGGAGCCTTTGGTCAGATAGACGCTAAGGCCTTTGGCCACATGAACGCAGACGCCATAGGTAGTATAGACGCGAAAGCCTTTGGTCAGATGGACGTAAAAGCCTTTGGCCACATGAACGCAGACGCCATAGGTCGTATAGATTCGGCTGCTTTTGGACATATGAACGCAGAAGCGATTGGTAATATAGATGCAGAGGCATTTGGTAATATAAATGCAGAGGCGATCGGTAATATAGACGCGGCAGCCTTTGGTCAGATAGACGCTAAGGCCTTTGGCCACATGAATGCAGAAGCCATAGGTAGTATGGATGCGGGTGCTTTTGGACATATGAACGCAGAAGCGATCGGTAATATAGATGCAGAGGCATTTGGTAATATAAATGCAGATGCTTTCAGTAACATGGCCCCAGAGGCGAGGGAATCCGTACCTGACGCATTCAAAGGGCTTGTTCCTGAACGTTTACCGCCACCTTCTCCAGGCGGCGGTAACCAATCCCAGCCCCATAGTGGAGACATGCCAGGCGGCGGCATGCCAGGCGGCGGCGCTATGCCAGGCGGCGGTGCTATGCCAGGTGGAGATATGCCAGGCGGCGGCGGTATGCAAGGTGGCGTCGCCATGCCAGGTGGCGGCAGTGTGCCAACATCTGGAGACATTCCAGCCGTCGGCGTTGGGCCAGGTGGAGACACGCCACCTGCCAATGCGCCAGGCGGTGGGAGTAGTAGCGGCGACATGGGCCCTGCACAGCCACAAGACGGCCATGGATCAGGCCCAGCAGCCAATCCCCCACCAATGGACATGAATCCTCCAGCGGCAAAAGAAAGTAACCCAGCGCCAGGTCCAGCTCCGGCTGCAGCGCCAGCGCCAGCGCCAGCTCCGGCTGCAGCGCCAGCGCCAGCTCCGGCTGCACCTTCCTATTCACCACCGCCCGCACCTTCCTATTCGCCACCGCCCGCACCTGCCCATTCACCACCGCCAATGCCCCCCCGACATTAATGTCGGCGTCCGGATTGCAGAAGACTCTTAGTGTGAGTAACAACTCTCTCGGGCGGTGATCTAGGTCGGATGAGGAGGGCGCGTGTCAGATGGGGTTACAGGCGGCTTATTACAGAACCCATGATATCTGATAGGTGACTAATTCGGTCATGGTCTGGAAGGTTTATACTGTATTGGACTATTCCTGCATCTTGGTTCCGCCTAATTTTTTCAATAATTCCTTCGGGTGTTCCAGATAGTCCAGAAAATCTATCCGTTAAATACTCTTTTACCCCGAATTTTTGAGCAAGACGATCATAGGTTTCCAATTGATTTTGAGTTGGTCTACCATGAGTCGAAATGTCATAAACTAAAGCTAATTGTTTAATTCCTTCCTTGTATTCATCTGGGATAAACTTCCCTTCTAGGGTGTAGCGGGCAAGATAGTTCGCCTCTCGGGCGGCACCACCTTGTGGATCAAGTAGCGGAGTCGCCGAGTGTTGAATGTTGAATGGAATGGACCACCATATGTCCAGATCACCGAGGGTTCGGCCCGCTTTATTTGCTCCCTCGCCCAAAGCGGCATAGGCCTGAATGGCTACTTCTGGCGTGGCTCCGGCACCAACGATTACACCGTCAGCGAGTTGACCTGCTAGGTCCAACATCTTGCTCCCGTGAGCTGCCATGTATATGGGGATTTTCTGGGGTCTGAGCCCCCATTTCAAGTGGCATTCCTTTCCATAATACACTGCATAACCGGATTGAAATAGCGACTGCAGCGCTTCTACATACAGTTTTAAATGGTTTACGGTGGATGATTTCTTCCCCAGGTTATAGACACCGCTATTGCCGGTTCCTATGCCAACACAGGCTCGCCCTGGGGCCAATTCGTTTAAGGAAAGGGCCGCACTTGCGGTAACGACTGGATGGCGAGAGATGGGATTTGTTACCCAAGGGCCAAAGGGTATAACGTTTGTTGCATGGGCTACATGAACTGAAGAAATCCAGACATCTCTGTAAAGTGCCGGTGAATCGGCAATTCCAATTCTATCAAAACCCAGCATCTCGGCTACCTTCACCCATTTTGCTAATTCGACAGGATTGCCGGGGCGTGAAGTTGCCCCGAATTTAGTTTCTTTGTCTTGCAGGTGTCTTAGATTAGTCATCGAAACTTATGCCATTGGAGAGGTAGGGTTATATAGAATCTATTATAGCTTGGATGTGCCCTTTGACTCGGACATTGGGGAAAATTGCGATGACGATAGCGTTCTCGTCGATTACGAAAGTCGTTCGTTCGATTCCCATGTATGTTCGCCCATAGTTCTTCTTTTCTTTCCAAACTCCGTACTTCTTCGAAATTATGTTCTCAGGATCACTAATTAATGGAAACGTAAGACCATATTTCCTGGAAAAAGTTTTATGACTGGCGTTTTTATCTGGGCTGATCCCGACTATGGCGAAATTCTGGCCTGCGAATATAGCTAGGTTAGCTTGAAAGTCGCACGCTTCTGTTGTGCACCCAGGAGTGTTGTCTTTCGGATAGAAATATATGATAACTTTCTGTCCCAGAAACTGGCCTAGAGAAATTTCCGCCTCATTCCACAAGATACCTTGAAAATCTGGTGCCGAGTCTCCCACTTGCAACATATAATTTCTCCCGTTTTGATTTATGCTCCCAAGGTTCGGCGTCGCTAGCTCCTCCAGGTTTTGACAAGTGCTAGGAATTCCCACGACTATCCGAGGATTTGCTGGACTGGAACTGTATTAAACCCCATTTCCCGTTAATCATCCAGTCCGGGTCCTGTCTTTCCAACGTCCTGTTCTGTATATAACTAAGCCCACATACTACATTTGCCTTGAGGGTCCTTATCGCCAAGAATGCTGTGGGAGCGTACCAGATAATTTCCGCTAGTCGTGTCTGATAAGGCCAGTGTCGGTCTCCCAACAACCGTCGATAATTTGCGTCTCCTTTCCAGATTACGAGATCGGATTTTCGGAGTTGGCCCCATAAAGCTTTTGGCATTTCCCATCCACTTAAGGGTGAGGTCCAAAACCAGTTTGTTGTTAACATAATCCTACTATTGGTCAAATAGTTTTGGAGTCGGGTTCCGAGGGCCCTGACAGGGTTTAATCTATCAGAAGCAAGACTCTGAATCATGTGGAATACGTCTGATTCTATGGCATCAGAAACGAATGTAGGATGAGCCTTAACATGAAGAATAATTTTTACAGACTGATAGCTATTTAAAAAATAGTCGGCTAAACATAAGTCGCCGAGTAATTCCAAGCCTATGTTATCTAGGACGATGTCGATCTGTTGCGGACCCGCTGGAACGGAAGCTAAATAATTATGCGCTGACTGGCACTGATCTAGGATGACGAAATTCGATCCGCTAATAGATTCCGTTTTTGGTTGGAGTCCGCTCTCACTGGACCACATACTGAGATCAGCTTGATTACCCCATAGGGCTCTATAAATATGGGATGAAAATTCCTCTAAAGTGGGCCCACTGTTTGTAGCGCCTCTGATGAAACTCTCCGCCATCAGTTGTATCTCCTCCCAGGAGTGGTGAAGGGATCTTCGTTTTTCTTCAGAAAAAGGATCTTGGTGATAAAAGGGACTTTTTATGAAATATTCGGTTGCCTCTAGCACTCTTCTATAGAAATATGTTTCGGCGAAAAACCAGGGTATTTGCAACCAATTCTTTCCCCAGAATTTTTCAAGATAGGCATTCCAATAGGCTCCGTCCGGGGCCTGAAAATCTGTAAGCTGCCGTATATGTGACGTCGGAATGTCATCCCTTAGTTTTTCAAGGGAGGCCCGGACTCGTGATGAGAAATTTTCTTCCTTGATTATCCGGTCGATCATTCGAGGTAACCTGTCGGTAATTGTAGAAAATGCGAAAGAATTTGGGTCGGAACCTTTTAATGGTTCGGGAGTAACGAAATAAGGTTTCACTGGTTTGATCTCACCTAACTAAGTCGAACTGATGTTTGTCGGATATTGTGATTCTTGAGCATTCGAACAAAATTCCTTGCTGTATGTGGTAGAATTTACACCCAGTTGGATTTTCGTTCAAGGTCTTGAACAAACTTGTTTGGCCGGCACCGGAAATATTTCAAAATTCAAAACAATGCGTTTAGTGGAGGATTTAACCTTATGGGCGTAGACGTAAACGATCATTTATCGATATCAGCGGTTACCGTGGGTGCAGGAAGTGCGATCGACGCAGGAACCGGATTTAATGTCCCTGCAGCTCATCCAAACCCGATTATAGCTGCAGGTGGCATCCCAGATTCTCTTAATCTGCCCGCGGAGGCCATTCGCCAAGCCTTTTCTAATGTTCTTAACGACACTCCAGGAGACTCTCTAAAATATGGAGGAGTCAAAGGATTCGAAGACCTTAGAGATCTGGTTGCACAACGTCAAAACCGCCTTGAAGGCTTAAAGCTAGACCGTGACAACATTATCATTCATAACGGGGGATCGGGATGTCTCGACAACATATGTAAAGCCTTTTTAGATCCCGGCGATGTCGTAATTATAGAAGCACCCACATATTCTGGGACAACTCGTTGTTTAAAAGGTCATCTCGCGGATCTCGTTGAAGTTGACATAGATGATGATGGCCTGATAATTGAACAAATACGGCACGCTATCGATGAAGCCGAAACCGCTGGCAAACGAGTTAAGATGGTCTATTGTACACCGGACTTTCAGAATCCCACGGGTGCTACATTACCAGAAAATAGGCGCCGTGAGCTTATCGATTTGTGCAGCAAACACAAGGTTTTAATTGTTGAGGACTGCACATATTCTGAGCTTTACTATTATGATAATCCTCCTCCTCCGTCGATGTTCGTACTGTCCAACGGGGAGGGAGTATTGAAACTAGGTACCTTTAGTAAGGTTATCGCAACTGGGCTGCGAGCAGGTTGGGTCCAGGGTAGGAAAGATTATATCGAAGCCATGGGTAGAGTCCGGTTTGATATGGGTACGAGTCCAATATTAAATCACATGCTTGCGAACTTTATCGGGTCTGGCCAACTGGAACCTCATATTGAAAAGATGAAAAGGATATATGGAAAGAAAATCGATACTCTTGTTAACTCTCTAAACGAAAATTGCGCACCCTATGTTAAGTTTTCCAAACCGGGTGGGGGTTTCTTTTTTTGGTTTGAGTGTATCGGAGTTACCTCTCAAGAAGTTGTTGATGCAGCTGCCGAAGAAGGACTAGTCATTAGTACGAGCGCGAACTACTATTTAGACAAAGAAAATAGTAATGATAAGTCCCATGTGAGATTAGCCTTTAGTAACGCAAGTCTGGACGATTTAAATGAAATTGGGATAAGACTTGGTAAAGCCTTTAATAAACTAATGAAATGAGGGATCGCCTGTGACTTCGGTGGAGCCCGATTTGTGATTAGTTTGTGATTAATCATAAACTTAAAGTGACACAATCGAAGAACAGGCACTAGGGTGCGTTCGCTCAGTAACCATACGCCCATTCCCAAGAACTTGCTAATAACGGGGGTGTTGATTGATAAGCTATGGAGTTAGTCTATTGTCCGGTGGTTTGGATTCGACCACTGTGACTGCAATGGCTGTCAACGAAATTGATCACCTCACCGCGGTTACATTTGCCTACGGACAGACGCATAGCAAAGAGGTCGTTAGATCACGGATGATAGCGAAAGCACTTGGAGTCCGCCAAAAGGTTATTGATTTATCCTTCCTGAAGGATATTGCGTGGTACTCAGCCCTTCTTGACCCGGAAGAGTTTGAGTTACCAGAGGCGGATGAGTTGCCTTCCAAAAAAGGAGGTATTCCAAATTCCTATGTGCCGATAAGAAATACGATATTTATCGCTATCGCCATGGCCTACTTGGAAAGTACGATTCTTCACGATATCGAAATTCTCGGAAACCGTCCCGAGGATCTTATTAGCAAAATCTTTCTTGCGCCGAATGTGATTGATTACAGTGGCTATCCCGATTGCAGGCCGGAATTTTTTTTCTCTATACAGGATACGATTAATCTGGGTAGTAAACTTTCTAATGAGTACGATGTTAAAACTCAATTGATAACGCCCATTATAAACTTGAGCAAGAAAGAAATCATAGAATTAGGCACCGAAATTCAAGCACCTCTTAATTTGACATGGAGTTGTTACAAGGGTGGGGAAGCTCCATGTCGGCGATGCGATAGCTGTCTGTTCCGCGCAAAGGGTTTTATGGAGGCGGGAATGAGTGACCCAGGTTTACGGGATTTAGAGTGCCCAAAACCCTAATAGTAAGTAATAGTAGGACCAAAGGTCCCGAAATCTTCGCTTCTTTACAGGGAGAAGGTCTACATATAGGCCGCCCAACGGCATTCCTCCGGTTAGCTCAATGTAATCTTAATTGTACCTGGTGTGATACGAGATATACCTGGGATTGGCAGAGCTTTGATATTCATGTCGAGACCAAACGAATAGACATTGTCGAGATCGAGAATGCCATTGATAACCTAGGGATGTCTCGATTGGTTGTCACGGGTGGGGAACCGTTGATACAACAAGCATCTCTTCTCCCACTAATGTGTTCATTGCATGATAAAGGCTATTCCATGGAAATGGAGACGAATGGGACCATTTTCCCTGATCCTGAACTATTGCCTATAATCGAATGTTGGAATGTCTCTCCCAAAATATCGAATTCCCTGATAGATTCTGATATCAGGTTTAATGAAATAGTACTCAGGGAATTCGTCAAGTTGCCTAACGCAAATTTTAAGTTTGTAGTACAGAAACAAGATGATATTTGTGAAGTTAATGGATTAGCTGAATACCTACAGATTCCCATAGAGAGAATATTTCTCATGCCTGAAGGCGAAACTGCGGCAAATATCAACGAGATTAGTGGCTGGCTTGCCCCATTTTGTATAAATGAAGGATATAGGTTTACCACTAGGCTGCATATTCTCCTTTGGGGAGATGAAAGGGGCCGATAAAAAATTGGCCTTATAGTACCTTCTAAATAGTTAGTCGAATCCGTAAACAGACGCTGCATTACCACCGATGATTTTCAATTTCTCATCATCGGGAACACCAATCATAATTTCATTAAGAATTCTCATAGATTCTGGGAATGTTGATTCTGCATGAGGGTAGTCTGACCCCCACATTAGTTGGTTCACTCCAAGATGATACCGGAGTTCTATACCTAGAGCATCCTCTTGAAAACTATGGTAGACGTTTCGTTTCATAAAGTCACTCGGGAGTGAATCCCCAGAAAATCTGTAAGTCGCCACATCAGGGCGATCTTTGTAGTGTAAATCTAAACGATTTATAAAGAATGGGACCCAGCTTAGTTCATGTTCGACGCTGACGACCTTTAATTTTGGGTAGCGTTCAAAAACACCGTAATAGACCATGTCTCCAATACTCTGTCGTACATAATAATCGTTATTGCAACGATCAGTAGCGTTAAGCGCTTGTTTGCCTTTGTTCAAGATTTGAGGCCCACCAAATCGGTTTGTTGTTACGTGTAAACTAAGGGGCATATCCGCCTCCTCTGCGGAGGCCCAGAACGGTTCATACATATCATGATGATACCTTTCTCCACTTCTGGGATATGAGCTTATCATCACGCCCGAAAGACCCATATCCTTTGCTCTGTGTAGGCTGTGTATAGCAGCCTTAACGTCGTCATCAATAACTACTGCGCCCACTCCCTTCAAACGATTAGGATACTGGCTACAAAAATCAGATAGCCATTCGTTGTAGGTTTCAAATATAGCTCGGGCTAGATTAGGATCTTCCAAGCCAAATAAGGGAAGGCCGGCAGATGGATAAAGTAACCCCCCGAAGACTCCGTCTAAATCCATATCTTTCACATGTTCTTTTGGGATGAAAGCACCTGGACGGATATCTTCAAAGACACCAGCTTGCAATATCTCTTCAGGGTTTGTAAACCTTTTTCCGGCTGCCGATACTGAACCCGTAGCAGCTATGCGTTGGCTTCCTACAAACCACCAGTCGAATGAATCGTCTCCCCCCCCCTTGCCAAGGTGAGGTACTAGATTCCCCCATTTCGTAGCGTCCATCCTCTCTTGCCATAAGTTGGGAGGTTCTACTACATGTGAATCTGACGAAATCACTTTGCTATATCTCACAAGCCTCTCCTTTATCCGTAATGGGTATTATCAGAAACTTTGTGTTGAACACGCAGTGCCAATACAATTTAGCTCAATATTTACCAAAACTCTGCTTCCCTGTCAAACCGGATGGTCACCCGAACTTTCTGGCAGCTGGGATAAATCCTTTTTAGGTTCCCAATATTCATATACAAAATGGATGAAACATCGTCCGGTAAGGTTTATTTTAAATAAATCTTAGATATCGTGATCTACCAGTTCGTACTTTTTCAGGACTAGAAATAGGCCTTCCAGTTCAAGAGATATTTCACTCAATAATTTGAGAAGAGATACTACTGTACTGTTGATCAAGGGATTGTTTGCGAAATTCACGAAATGAGATATAGAAATCTTTTAGGCTCATGCCAATATTTCGCCTAAAAGATTCTTGATAGCCGTAGTCTTCTAGGTCATCCCAGTAATTAACCATTATTGCATCCTGAGATGAGATGCTAATGGCGTAGGCGACTGCCCAGATAGCGAGTTCATAGCTTAGTGCATGCCCCATATTCGGATCCTTTTGATCATTGGTTTGCTTTTCTTCTGGAGTTGTATGCTGAGCTATAAACTTATTTGGATATGGGGCGAGAGCATTTTCCCCAACATTCATACGTTCTTTCATCTGAGTCTCCCAGTTCATCCATCCTTCAAGTGACGACACCCTTACAGCTGCGTATTCAGCCGACCCTTCCATCAACCAAACAGGCCCTGTTTTGGGGACTTGATTGGAGGCAGGAGCTGGTCCCGGTATTCGAATCGCGTGAGAGTCTTGATAGGAATGAAAATATTCGTGTGCCGCCACCTTTCTAGGGTCCTTAAACAACAATTTTGCAGGTGCTGCTGGACTCAGTAAAGGAGTCTCATATAATCCCGTGGCACTGTGGATTACATATCCATTATGACCAAGTTGGGCGCCACCCTGGTTTGCACCGCCATTAGCTGTGTTTTCCAAAGAACCGGACACCCTGGATAAACATACATCCTTTTCCAGTTTAATATGCAAGCTATCAGAAATAGACCTAAACATACATAAATCGTCATATATATCTGTTTTAGATGAAGTTTCAGGATTCCAGATTACATATCCTAGATAGTTCTGAATCCCACCGTTGGGCCCAAAGTGTGGCCATGTCACTTTCAGTTCAGATTCTGAAACTGGGTACCTGCCAACTATAGCTTTTAAAGCATCTATAGCCTTTTGAACATGGACTTCGGTGACACCTTCATATATCAATAACTCTATACAGAATGCTGTATCCGAAAAACGTTGATCACATGAGTTAGTCCCAGCAACAGTTTTTGCGGGAATTTGATTTCCATTCACGTGGGTATAAATTGAAGGAGGAGTCAGTGTAGGTGAAGGAGTAGGAGTACGGGCTATTAGGGAAGCATCTATTTCTATAGAATCTAGAATCCCTTTAAAAATAGGAACGTAAGTTTCTAAATAATCTGGGTTTGCATTAAAGGCAAAAATGCTAACATCGTTGGCAGCGTTCTCTATGAAAACAAACTGACGATACGCCATTCCCAAAGAACCTGTAATTATTTGCATATGTCTCTGTTCGCTTCTTTTTGTTTCAACAAACAAGGGTTTGTTGCTAAACCAGTTTTTCACAAAATAGCCCAAATCCTGATTGGAAGAGGCAGCGGTTAAGACCATTAAATCTGCGTTAGACCAAAAGATTTGCAATCCTCCCGATTCAATTTTTTGCTCCCATGTTTGAGGCAACACAAATATCAATCCGTTATTCCGGTTAATAAAGGTATGGTAATTCTCTGGAGTTGCGGTTGGAGTAGGAATTAATACAAGTGTCTGAGTTGGTTTGGGGCTAGCGGTAGGAATTGGTGTCACTATAGGTTCCACCGTGGCAGTCGGTTGAGGATTGGTCGTTGGCAATAAAGTGGCGGTAGTCACTATAGGGTCCATTGATCGGGTTCGAGTATTTACGTCAGCCAATGAAAGCTGGTTTGTGCCGGATGCAGTACCTTCCGTTTCCCCAACCGCCTTTTCTACTGGGGAGCCACATGATACGAACATAATCGCTGCACCCAAAGTAGTTAGTATCGAATATATTATTTTCATACAAAGCATCTTTAATAATTAAGTCAAATTATACAACTAGTTATCTGTCTGTCTGTTTCAATTAACCGATATCAGAAACTCCTTTATAGATAAATATCCCGAATCCAGGCACGTAAATACATCAAAAGGGATCTTCCTCACAAATCCGGGCCGAAAAAGCGTCGTAAGTGAATGGGGCAACCGCACTTGATCACCTGACAGTATATTATGTAACTGAGGAGTCTTCCTCATACGTCTACTCCTAATATAGAAGTAGACGTAGTCAATATATTTGTTTAGGATGGCACAATGGTTCCGAAACTAGGAGGCTATACGTTGGAATATAAATTAGTTTCAGGTGACTCCCATATCGACCTAAGTTGGCTACCCGGTGATTTATTTGTCAAAGAGGGGCCTAACAAACTAAGAAATATGCTTCCTAAGGTTGTTGAATCCGACGATGGCCTAGTATGGACTGCAGAAGGAAAAACTCTTGGTAGGCCACAGGCTGCTGGGCATGGATTCGGAGCTCCAGTTAGGGGAATGAGGCGCCGTGTAGATCGGATGTTTGAATCCGGGTTTTACGATGGGGCCCCTCATCCGGTCGATCCAGAACTGCGAATGAAAGATATGCAAATGGATGGAGTAGACGGTGAGATTCTTTATGGGATTACAGGCACTGGGATGCGCCTGCGCAACCATGAGATTATTGCTGCTACCTATCGTATATATAATGACTGGGTAACTAATTTTTGTTCCTCAAATCCCGGACGTTGGTATGCCTTAGCATGTGTGCCTATACATGATCCTGTTTTAGCCGCCCAAGAACTTACCCGGGCAGTGGACAAAGGAAGAATTCGCGGAGCTGACTTAATCGCCAGCGAAGTAACACATCCCATATATGTTCGAGACGGTTATTGGGATCCCCTATGGCACGCTGTTCAAGAATTAGGGGCTCCTATATCATTTCACGTTGGTGGCGGCCGGATCCCAGTTCCCGTTCCTCCTACGACATCTAACTTGGAATCAGTGGGCCTGGAACAAAACCAGTTAGCCTACAATGGAGTCGTACAGTCGCTAGGACAGTTCTCAAGCGTACAATGGTTGATAGGGATAATCCTGAGTGGGACCTGTGAGAAATTTCCTGACTTTCGGTTTGTCATGGGGGAAAGTGGTGCGGGCTGGATTCCATTCGCACTCTCTCGTATGGATCATATTTATAAAGATGCCACCTTAGACTCTAAATTCGAGCCTCCATTAAGTCTCATGCCCAGTGAGTATTGGCAGAGGCAGGGCTATACCACATTCCAGGAAGAAAGTTGTGTTGGAGAGATGGCGACTTTGATTGGTGAAGATAACCTTATGTGGGGATCTGATTATCCTCACCCGGACGGCGTTTGGCCAGACTCCCGATCAATAATTGCCAAAACTATGGGGCAGCTGGAACCTGCAATTTTGAAAAAAATTACGTGCGATAACGCAGTCCGGTTATATGGTATGGGAGACTAATTTCTCTTGCCAGCAATTGAGTCTATGCTCCCGCTAGCAAAACCGTTTACAGGAACGAAATAACGTTTGAGGATAATGTTACTTCAATAATCTCCATGACATGTCGAAATTAGGGTTTAATCGTTCTCCGCCATTTTCGGTGATGATTAATCCGTCGAAAACTGCTGGTCGATTCGGTATTAGGGGAACGGTATCCCTGTGAGGATGGTATGAAAGCACCATGCCTGCCTCTAAGCTAGTATCTCTATTATCTATCCCCATGTCGGAGAAGAATGGCCATTCGACCGCGTCTAGACCTTGACCGTGGAAAAAATGATGCCATTCGGGTTCTCCAATGACAAATCCGTCTTGTCGAATTACTTCACTAAATATTTCCGATAATCCCTTCAGCGTAATTCCAGGTTTGGCTGCAACGCAGATTGCTTTATGCGCTTTCAGTTCAGCATCAAGTAACTTTTGCTCTTCCTTAGAAGGATCTCTGAAGGCACAAACTGTATTGACCTCTGACCATTGACCATGCTCACCGCATATCTCCAGATGAAAACTAACCAAGTCGTCGCACTTTAAGGCTATATCCTTAGGCAATCCCCGCGACGTTCCTTCTTGAATTATGGTGAGATCGTCCCAACAACCTGCTCTTCGAAAAACAGAAGCAGCTGCTGCGGCAGCCTCTCTTTGTGAAATTCCTGGCTGTAGATTCTTTGCGAAGTTATCCAATGCTTCAACGGATACTTTCCAAACGTCTCTGAGTTGTGCCAATTCCAATTGGCTCTTAATCGCCCGAACTTTATCCATTAACATGTCGGCATTGACGAAATCGATGTTGGGAAACGCTTCCGCGAGCTCTGCCCCTTGTTGCATCGTCATAACATTGTTATATCCGACGAATCCTACCTTTCCTTTAGTTATACCTTTCTCGGTCATAGCTTCCCCAACGGTCCGTTGCAAGGAAGGAGACCTTCGGTAGTCTTCGATCCAGAGTGGATCTGGAACTCCTGATGACGCTGCGGACAGTTGGACATACATGGGATCAGAATCTAGGGGAAATAAGATTAACCCGTTTCCTGCCCACACGTGGGCGTCTGCAAGATAGCGAATATATCCTCTTGTAAATTGACCGCCACTGCCAGCTACTATGAT
>Ga0209403_10005421_pt1 | contig 13355 bp, 17 predicted proteins | sample ArcticOcean_MG_C_8_FD_187440 | JGI IMG/M metagenome (GOLD analysis project Ga0209403, IMG submission 187440) | Marine microbial communities from western Arctic Ocean - ArcticOcean_MG_CB11_86 (SPAdes) (version 2) | ecosystem: Environmental > Aquatic > Marine > Oceanic | place: Arctic Ocean... | reverse complement strand
GATCTACAGTTTGAGAAATCATTTCTTGAGCCGTTGAAAGTTATTCTGAAAACTATTGGGTGGGAGGCCGAAAAGACTGGCTCCTTGGAGGATTTTTTTGGATGAGAAACATACTATTACAAAATGCAAATGAGAATGGTATACCAATTCTTTCCCATGAAATGTTTGTCAAACTAACAGAAGAATATGGCAAGGAGAAGTTCCGGTTAGACCTTGCAGAATATATTGCAACAGAAAGACCAGAGTTTCCATTCAAGGTTATTCCAGAACAGAAGGTTCATAGTGATTTTCTAAAACTGAAAAAGAAAAGGCACACCGATTGTATCGATCCGGTGGTCAATGTCCAGAAAGAAATCTTTGAGAAGTACACTGATTACAAATACCCATTTGTAAAACATGGGTTGGGTATAATCAATGGACCAAGTGTTCACAATGATGTGAGTAATTATTTTCATCAAAAGATTCGTCTTGCATGTAATAGTTATGGATTTAAATCTCCTGTTCACATTTGGAACAATGGAACTGCAAAAGAAATCTGGCGGTGTCTTGGTCCCATATGGAGAGGCATCAACGAGACACAAGTGCTGACAGAGAAGACATATATTTCTGCGTTTCGTTTACAGACATATATTGCGACACAGTTTAAACCATTAGTTGCAAAGTGCATCTATGAAATGACCAATTCAAAAAGTGTCTTGGACACATCGATGGGTTGGGGTGATAGACTTGCAGGATTTTATGCATCGGATGCCGAGGTGTATGTCGGGTGTGATCCAAATCCAAATACGTTTGCAAACTATAAACTACAATGTGTACAATATGAAATGATGTTGGGAAACACTCACCCAAAAATTAAAACTGATACTGACAAAATGTTCAAGTTATCTGGCCGCAAAGATGTAACAATCTATCGGCAAGGTGCTGAAACAATTCCATGGGAAGATTCCCGTGCGCCATCGAGTCAAGTTCCAAAGTTCAACTGTGCATTTACTTCTCCGCCTTATTTTTCTACAGAAAGATATAATGAGGGTGGTGAACATGAAGACGATCAATCGTGGAAGAAATTTGATTCTTATGAAAAATGGAGAGATAATTTCTTTCTACCAGTTGCGAAACATAGTTTTGATTCTTTGGACCCCGACAATGGCCATTTGATGGTTAATATCATGGACCCCACAATCAAGCACGAACGATTTAGATCATGTGACGAACTCGTAGATTCATTGAAAGATAATTTTAAGGGACAAATAGGAATGAGAATTATGCAACGTCCACAGGGGAGAAAGGTTCATAAGACAAAGGAAGCACTTGACGCATTTATGAATATGATTTATATAGAGAACATATGGTATTTCACAACATCGAATACAACAGTAGATGTGTTTGCGGATAAACGAATCACAACATTGGAGGATTTCTTTTAATGAAGAAGTCGAAATTATTTGATATTTTGGCAGCAACAGCAGAGAATGAATATGCAACCAAGGCGGTAGATGGTCTACCAGCTGGCGATGTTGATGTCTTTATTGACACGGGTAGTTATGCTTTTAACGCACTTGTTTCTGGCAGTATGTACGGAGGTATTCCAAATAGTAAAATTACTGCCTTCGCGGGTGAAGAGGCTACAGGGAAAACTTATTATACACTAGGGATAATGAAAAACTTCTTGGATGCAAATCCTGAAGGAGCGGTATTCTTTTTCGAGAGTGAGGGTGCATTGACAAAGAACATCATCACTAGTCGTAACATCGATCCCGAAAGAGTATTTATATTTCCAGTAACAACGATTCAGGAATTTAGATTTCAGGCAATCAGTATTATTGATAAGTATGTTCAGGGAGCAAAACAACCCCCATTGATGATGGTGTTGGATAGTCTTGGGAATCTTTCAACTACGAAAGAAGTTGAAGATGCAACCGCAGGAAGTGAGACGCGAGACATGACACGCACTCAAATTGTCAAGGGAACATTTAGATTGTTAAATCTAAAATTGTCCAAGGCAAAGATTCCCCTGATTCTAACGAACCACACTTACCAGACGATGGACTTATATTCCAAGAAAATCATGTCGGGGGGCAGTGGCCTCAAGTATGCAGCATCTACAATTGTTTTTCTTAGTAAGAAGAAAGATAAAGATAATGATGAGGGAAACATCATCGTTTGCAAATTAGATAAGAGTAGATTCACTAAACCGCAAAAGGTGGTAGAAACAAAACTTAGTTATGTAAGTGGTCTGTCACGATATGCCGGTCTTGTAGAAATTGCAGAGAAGCATGGTATCTTTAAGAAGGTGGGGAATAAACTGGAAGTTGGTGATGGTAAAAAGTATTTTGAGAAGGCTATTAACAAATCACCCGAAAAGTTTTTCACTCCTGAAATACTAGAAAAACTTGAGGCAGCATGTAATAAAGAGTTCCTATATGGTGACTATGATGATAGTGGAACCGAAATTGAAGTTGGAGAAGAAACTGATGATAAGTAACGTACAAGATCATTATGAATATGTGCCAGCTCATAAAGAAGAAACTGCTGTTATTAAAATAATCAAGGGTCCAGCAAAAGGAATGGTGTATCGATATAACAAAGTTTCATTTGAGGAAGTCGGAGACGAAATGGAATGTAATTTCGATCACCTGATTATAGAAGAACCGTTAGCGGGAAGACTTTCTAGAGAAGAAACAAAAACTATCCTTGGTGATATTTTGATTTGCATTTTGGAAGAAACTTTAATGGTAGGCGGAGGCATTGGTGATGGACAGAATAGAAACGACAATATTAAAGAACCTTCTTCACAATGATGAATATGTAACGCGAGTTGTCCCATTCATGGATGATACTTATTTCGCTGATGGTATTGACAAAATTGTATTCAACTCTATCAAAGAGTTCATCGAGAAATACAAAGGACAACCAACTAATGAAAGTTTGACAATTGACATTGGTAACAGAAAAGATATTTCTCAAAAAGAACATGACGATGCAATTGCGTTAATCAAAGAACTGAAAGAATCGAAAGACTTCAAGAAACCCGCAAATATGGAATGGTTGATTCGTGGAACAGAAGCATTTGTTCAGGAACGAGCCATTCACAATGCGGTAATGGAATCTATTCACATCATCGGTGGTGAAAGTAAAACACAGGAGAAAGGCGCTATCCCAGGCATCCTCCAAGAGGCTCTTGGGATTTCATTTGACCGACACGTTGGCCATGATTACATGGAAGATTCTAAAGATCGTTACGATTTCTATCACACCACAGAAGAACGTATCCCATTTGATTTGGAATACTTCAATAAGATTACTGGTGGTGGATTGGTATCGAAGTCTCTGACGATTGCAATTGCAGGAACGGGTGTGGGTAAATCATTGTTCATGTGTCATCATGCATCTGCGTGTTTGATGAGTGGATTGAATGTTCTCTACATCACAATGGAAATGGCAGAAGAACGCATCGCAGAAAGATTGGATGCAAACTTGTTTGACATACCCATATCGGAAATATCAAATTTACCTGAAAACGCATTTGACGATAAGGTCATGCAGTTGAAAAAACAAACTTGTGGAAAGTTGATCATCAAAGAGTATCCAACAGCAGCTGCAAACGTGAGTCACTTCCGTGGATTGATTGATGAACTCAGGATGAAGAAAAACTTTTTCCCTGATATTATCTTCGTTGACTACTTGAATATTTGTTCCAGTGTGAGACTGAGACAATCCTCCACGGTTAACTCATACACATACATCAAGGCAATCGCGGAGGAGCTTCGGGGTCTTGCAATGGAGATAGATGTTCCTGTAGTCAGTGCGACACAGTTTAATCGTACTGGATTCACCAATACCGATCCGGGATTGGAAGATACCGCAGAAAGTTTTGGATTGCCTGCAACCGCAGATTTGATGTTTGCAATGGTTACATCTGATCAAATGGAAGAGATGGGTCAGATCATGATTAAACAATTAAAGAATAGATACAACGACCTAAATAAACCAAAGAGGTTTGTTGTCGGCATCGACAAAACAAAGATGCGACTATTTGATGTGAGTGATGCAGAACAAACTCTAAATGATACTGGACAAATAGATGATACTCCAGCGTTCGACAAGAGTGATTTTGGACAAGCGATGTTTAATGAAAAAGATTTTCGGGATTGGGAAATTGAGAAGGATTAACCATAGGAGATTTACCTTATGAAATTCATAATCCTTAATGATACGAGAAATTATCATAATGGGTCTGAAGCTGTTATGAAATACATTGACAGAAATATTATAGAAAGTGGACACACCATTATTCAGTCTGTCTCGGGAAATACAAAATTGCCTGATTTAGATGAATCGTTGTTTGAGGAGGCGGATGCAGTATTAGTAAATGGTGAAGGAACTATGCATCATAATCTGGGCGCAAGCACATACTTTCTTCTTGCGAAATTGGAAGAGGCTCAGTTGCTCGGCAAGAAAACATTTTTGATTAACAGTGTATGGCAGGATATGACAAATGATTATGACCATGTATTAAAAGCACTAGATTATTTTAGTGTTCGTGAAGTGTCAAGTCAGATAGAACTGGAAAGAAAACATAAGGTAGAAGCCCATCAACATCTCGATTTGAGTTATTATGCTCCAGTAAGGAAAGACCGATATGGAGTTTTCGATCTTGTAGTTGGACAATTCCCATATGGTGAACAATACAGACCAAAGTTTGCTAGAGTCATTGACATATTTTCTATGGATTGGTCAAAAATTGTCAATTTACTTACAACATCAAATATATTGGTCACTGGTAGACACCACGAGATGTATGCCGCATGTAAGGCAAAATGTCCTTTCGTTATAATGGAAAGTAATACACACAAAAACTCTGGTCTGTTCAAGTCAGCAAATGTGAATCTACAGACAATTCCCATGGATTCAACAACGAAGGATATCGAAGAGGCGATTTCTCACATGAGTTTTGCAGAGTTTGGGAAATTGTTTGAGTGGATGGACCAACAGAAACCATTTGACATCGGGGATATATAGTAGTCGGTCAATTTCTCAAAGTCAACTAAGTATAAATATAAGAGGTATAACTATAAAACATACTGAGGGGGGTATAGTATAATGAATTGGATCACAGCAGACCTAGTTGAAGTATTACACAATATGTCTTGGTTTGATGGGATTGTATACATCATCTTTGGATTGGCTATATATGCCGCAGTTCGTTGCATAACATAAAGAAAAACACTTAGTGAGTTTTGCAAAACACACTAAAAACGAAGATTTGGAGAAGACATGAAGAGGTTCAAAGAATTTATATCAGAAGTCTATGATATCTCTTATATAGACAATATTCAAGACCTACTTGCAGAGCAAAACACTAATCTACCTAACGAGGTTTTTATAGGTTTAGATTATGAGAGAAGTGAAAAGTTATCTAGTAATAGACGAGATATCATAATTGTTCGTTCAAAAGATAGAGAAGACGACAGAGACGAGATTTTACGAAACCTTAAACAACAAGGTATCGAAGCAAAGATAGGTTCAGGTTCTTCAAGTGTTGATCCTATAGATGGCACACACGAAGACAAAGCATTTCGTATTATGCTCAAACCTGTATCAGGTGGTATGGCCGAGACTACTCTTAATTCATCAATCACAGAATTATTTCCTGCAATCGCTTTTGAGAAAAAGTATAATGCAAAGAATATACAAGACTTTCATAAATTTTTATTAGGTCAAGAACCTAAAAAGTTAAAGTGTGTTCATGAAAAAGATATCTTAGCAGCACAAGAAACAATTAACAAAGCAGATACATCTAGTAAGTTTGAGATTAAGATGAATAATGCAATCGCAATATTGCAATACATTAAAGATCAAAACAAAGATAAACCTATCAAAGAGGTTCGTTGGGGATATCGTTCATCTTCAAAACCAGCTGGTGTACCAGGCAATCACCCAGGCGATATATTTCTAATATACAAAGACAACAAAATTTTAGGTGTAAGTTTAAAAGCAGGTGGTAAAAAAACTGCTGAACCACAACTAAACACATATGTTGCGACAATATTCAAATCGTTTCAAGACGAAGGAACATATAATAAATTAATGTCAGCAGCATTTAAAAGTGTATATTCAAAAATAAAAGGTGTAACATCAGATTATAATAAGAACAGAAAAACTAAAGATGTTCTTCGTGCCTTTGAAAAAAAGAACAATAGAAAGTATGAACAATTATATGACGAGTATCTGGAATTAAATAGAAAAGCAATAGTTAATAGATTTAATAAAGATAAAAAGAAAACATTATATTATATTCAACAAGAAGTATTAAGAGACGCACCTAAAGTACCTACAATGGTAATCAAGGCAGAAGGTAAAAACTACTCAGAGGTTACAGACAAAGACGCATTGGGTGTATTTTTACCACAAGTACAATTCATAAAAGCATATGCAAGTGAATCATCAAAACAAAATTGGTTTATAGATATGAAATCTGGTAAAGATAAGTTAACTATGAAGATGTCAATAAGAACAAATAAAGCAGGACACCCGGGTGTTAAGAAATTAGGTCAGTTTAGTCTTGCAGTAAAATATAATGGATTAGCATAATGTTATTAGTAGAAGATAAAAACACACACTTAGAACATTTAGAAGATGATATCATCAATAATGGTTTTGACGGTGGTAAAAATGCAATATAGTGGAACACAATAATTAGTAAGTCTATATAAAATATCCATTACATGTAGATTTAAGGAACAGGAGAATCATGAAATCGTTCAATGACTTTTTAACAGAAGAAAAAAATCTCCACATGGAACATGCGGAAGATAACATCTTCAATCTTGGTTCCAAAGGTATTCCAGAAGTTTTAAACTTCTTAAATGCATTGCGGGATATGTTGGGAACCAAAACTAAATCCAAAGTGAACGTCACCGTGAAATGGGATGGGGCTCCTGCTGTATTTGCAGGAACTGATCCGGTATCTGGTAAGTTCTTTGTTGGAACAAAATCTATTTTTAATAAGACTCCCAAGTTGAACTTCACTCGTGCAGACATTAAAAGAAACCACAGTGGCGGACTTGCAGACAAACTAATAGTCGCATTGAAACATTTGGTGAAGTTAGGTATACCCAAGGGAAAGATTCTCCAAGGTGACATGCTCTACAGTAAGGGCGACATAAAAACAAAAGTGATCGATGGTGAGAAGGTTATCACCTTCCAACCTAATACGATTGCATACACTGTTCCAGTTGACTCCGCCCTTGCGAAACAAATCCTCGCATCAGAGATGGGTGTCATCTTTCATACCACATATTCTGGTGGGAAGACTGTCGCAGATATGAGTGCATCGTTTAAGATGAACGTGAAGGAATTGAAGAAAACAAAATCAATCTGGTTTGACGATGCATCGTTCAAGGATGTTTCTGGTTCCGCAACCATGACCGCAAAAGAAGATGCAGTAATGGGCAAGTTGATCAAGAACGTGGAAATGAAATCCAAGGCGACGAGTCACAAACAACTAGACAAATTTATCGTGACACGCGACTTCTTTGATATGATCAAGATTTATAATAATGCAAAAATTCGTGAGGGTTCAGCAGTCACAAGTTCAGAATCTCATGTTGATGGATTTGTTGATTGGTATAATGAACGAAAAACTGACAAACTAAAAGACGGGGATGAACAGGGTAAAATCAAACTTGCAGATGAATTAAAACTCCTGACTAGTTTTCGTGGTGATCTCATTAAGATTTTTAATTTGCATGGTGCAATCGTTGAGGCAAAAACTTTCATCATCCGTAAATTGGAGAAGGTTAGAACAATCGGAACCTTCGTGCGAACAACCGATGGATACGCTGTTACTGCACCAGAAGGATTTGTGGCAATTTCTAATACAGGTAGTGCATTAAAACTCGTAGACCGTTTAGAATTTTCAAGATTAAACTTCACGGCTGCCAAGGACTGGGTAAAGGGGTAATGTGCCACGACGGATGCGTAGTGATCATAGAAAAATATATAAAGAACATCATGGTCCTATTCCAGAAGGATATCACATCCACCACAAAGACTTAAACCACAAGAATAATGATCCAGAGAATCTTGAGGCGCTATCTCCAGATGATCATGCCAAGAAACATGGATTCTTTAGCAACTGAATCATATCGTAACCAACCGCAAATAAAGCCGATGAATGGATAAAGGAACATGAATAATGGTAGATACGTTTGATGAACAATTAAAGCCTGGGTTCTCTGCTCCTCCTGTAAACAAACGAAAGATACAGGATGATGAATATGAGCAAGAAAAACAGAAGAAAGAAAAGGCAGAAAAGGAAAGGGCTGCTGCTGATGAACTACCGATTAAGAAGAAACAAAAGACCAATGAATTTCGTGGACCAACAATTTATCTAGACATGGACGGAGTGCTTGCAGATTTCATAGGTGGTGTTGACAAGGCACACAAAAAGAAGTTTGGAACCAAAATGGCATGGACGGACAAACGTGGTGGATTCAATGTGAAGGACGATGTGAATCTAATCGGATCAGTGAAGTCCAATCCTACATTCTGGAGTAATCTTGCATGGACGAGTAATGGTAAGAAGTTGGTCAATCATGTTTTAAAATATAAACCGGGAATCGTGTCTGCATATATGAAAGATGATCTTCGTTCCAAGAAACAAAAGGGAGAATGGTTACAAAAGAATATAGGTATAAATAATCTGGGCGATATAAATATAGTCAGGAGAAAAGATAAACCTTTATTTGCACGAGGTGAGTGGGGTCCAAATATCTTGATTGATGACTTGGAACTCAATATTATTAAATGGCGCCGAGCGGGAGGTATTGGACTTCTCTACAATGATAAATCTTACAGGAAGACAATTCGGGAGCTTATAAAATTAGGATTTGAATAGGAGACGGTGAATGAGGAACGAATTTATTAATGGTAACTGTTTTGATGTACTTCCTGATATAGAAGATAAATCGGTAGACTTGTTGTTTACTAGTCCACCGGATATATCACAAACAGATTGTGATCTAGATGTAACAAAATATAAAACATTTCAACATAAATTTTTGCAAGAGTTTGGTAGAGTTACAAAGGATGATGGGTTCGTTGTAATCTGCCAGCAGGACAGAAAGATAAATGGAACCGTATTGTTGAATCATGCATTTTATGCTTCAACGATGGAGTCACTAGGTTTCGTATTGAAGGATTATAAAATTATAGTAAGAAACTATCCAGTTGATAAGAAGGATATGTATTACTTCAATTATCAACATTGTTTAATTTTCAGTCGCAAGGCGAAGATCAAACGTGGTGGAGATTTCATCCGCAACATTTTGGTTTATGATACTGACCGAATTGGCGGGATACAGGGAACATTCAATATCTTTGTCTGGAATGAAAAGTTTATTGAATTGGTAATAGGACATCTCACAAAAGAAAAATCTTTTGTAGTTGATCCTTTCTCTGGTTCTGGTGTTGTTTGTTATGTTGCAAAAAACATGAATCGGGATTATTTGGGAATCGAACTAAACAAAGAAGTATATGATAAATCTTTCATGTTTGGTCGTCTTGCATAGAGGGTAATATGCCAATTAGATACGAAGATTATTTAGCAGAAGCAAAAAAGAAGGCCGAGGATACTGGAGTAGTAATCACATTCGGACGAATGAATCCTCCCACACTTGGCCATGGCGCACTTGTCAAGAAGGTGATAGATGTCGCAAAGGGTGCTGAACATAGAATCTATGTCAGTCAATCACAAGACGAAAAGAAAAATCCACTAAAATATCAAACAAAAATCAAATTCCTCCGCAAAATGTTTCCCAAAGCAAACATTATAAAGGATACCTCCATCAAAACCCCGTTTGATGTATTTGGGAAACTTGACAAAGAAGGATATAAAAAAGTTACAATGGTCGTAGGTGATGATCGTCTTGCAGAATTTCGTAAGGGAATTAAACGAATTGATGTGGGATATAAGTTCAAAGCAGTCAGTGCAGGAAAACGTGATCCAGATTCAGAAGGTGTTGCAGGAATGTCAGCATCTAAAATGCGAGCCTTTGCACGAGAGAACAAATTTAAGAAATTCTTTGCAGGACTAGGGGGAACCTTGAGTAATGCGGATGCACAATCATTATTTGATTCAGTTCGTAAAGGTATGAAATTAAAATTGAACGAAGTTTCATATGTAAACGAGAATGATTATGAGGTGGGAGACATCGTAGAGTATTCGATAGATGGTTCTTTTGCAACAGTCCTCAAAATAACTCCTACACAATTAGTATGTGAAGTTGTTGCGTCCGGTGACGCATATGAGAAATCGCAAATTGTTACCGGAAATTATAATAACTTTTCTTCTGCATACATTATGGAGTCTGATACGACAGAAGACCTTCTTACATTACATAATAATAATCCTGCAAAGGCACTTGCACATATTACTGAGATGAGTATTTCATCTGCAAAGAAATTGATAAAAAGTTTATCCGTAGACGAAGCATTTAATTTATTTAAAGCGTTGAGTGTGGAAGATTATGATTCAATCAGTTCTATTTTGGAATCATCGGAAGCACAACTTGAGGTTGGATCGGACAAACTAGTAAAGAATCGTCTTGCACTTGTGCCTGGACAAAAGATTGAGATTGCATCGTTCCAGCAAGGTGAGAAGGCGATTTCCAAGAAAACTAAAACCACAACAGAAAACTTTTTAGAAAAATACAAGGGGAAAAATAATGCCAAATGAGAACATGAATAATCTTCCAAAAGATTTATTGAAGTCTGTGGGAAACTTTCTCGATACCAATAGAAAAGAAGTTATGATACAACCAAGTGCTATGCCGGGATTTGGTCGTCAATTGCGCCCGGAAGAAATTGAGAATGAAAAAGAAATCCTTACAGAAGCTGAGGATGATGAAGATGAGGAAGACAAAGATGATGAAGACAAGGATGACGAGGATGATGAAGACAAGGATGACGAGGATGATGAAGACGAGGATAAACCTTCTTCCAAATCTGTCCCAAAGATTGGTAAAAAGATTTTAAGGAAGCCCATTAAATCTTTACCCACCAAATCTGATAAAAGCATCAAACTGTCGGGTAAAAAAGAAAAAATTAAAATGAACCCAGAATTATCAAATGCCCCAAGTGTGGGTAGTTAAACGGAGAACTTTTATGATTGAAAAACTAATTGAAATGGTGAAGAAACACAAACAAGAAGTATATGTACGCGGCCTAAAATCTGCTGACGAGATTAATAGTATTAGGTCTTCTTTGTCACAAAAAGAGGCTGATGTAAATGCTCTTCGGGGTTCAATGCAAACTTGTGATTATCTTATTGAACAACTGGAGGAAAAAAACCTCCTAAATAATGATGATGGAAGTATAGAAAACTAAATATTCCTAAATACTAGAGTAATTCTTTTCTTTCAAGAATAAAGGAGAAATAAGATGGCTTTATGGGGAGCAACTGATGCTGATGAGTCGAAACCCAAATGGTTAACCACAGCAGAAAAAAAGGAAGTGTTCGCAAATGCGTCCGGTTGGGTTGTTGAAGCTGGTTCTGCGATGACGGGTAATGATAATACCGCAGCTGGAGTCCAAAATGAAGTACTAGTTGCAACAGGTGCTCTTGCTACTTCACTTGGTGTTGCTACTATTACTAGCGTTGATTGGGTCACAACTGTAGTGGATAAATCCGCTGGGTTTACACTCAGTGCTATTGTTCGATGGAATGAGGCAGTCACTGTCGCAACTAGTAATCCCACTCTTGCAGTTACCAACAGTAATGCTGGTACTGGTTCTGGTCGTGGACCACACACACTCGTATATACAAGTGGCTCTGGCACTAACGAACTAACATTTGTTCTTGTCATCGGCACTGCCGATGCTCAAACGAACGCGGACGATGTACTGTCAATCGCTGCACAGAGTGTTGTATTGGCCAGTAGTTCGACTATCAGAGATACTGGTACTGTGAGCAATAGTGAACTTGTGATTACTGCTGGTCAGGGAACTGCTGCTGGTACTCTCACTGTTGTTGCATAAAGAAGTTAGTTATATGACATTCTGGTTCCAGACGCTGCGTGTGTACTGGAAATAGCATTCCCAATAATTGGGTTTATAGTTTTAAGGGAGAAATAAAAAGATGGCTGATAAGAAAGTTACTGCTCTTACGGATCACGCCGCTACACTGGCATCCGAAGACTTGTTCATGGTTATTGATGATCCAAGCAACACCCCGGCAAACAAGAAAGTATCTGTGAAGAATGTATTCGGTAATGTGAATCATAGTACTGTCGCAGCTGATTCTACTTCACTGAGTCTAACAAGGTCTGTAGTAACGGTTACAGATGGCCAGGCATCTAGTGGTAATTTGATTGCTGGTGAGTTCACGGTGAACCATGCTGGTGCAACTGGTACGACAGCTGTTGGTAACATATGGGGCAGTAAATCTACTGTCAAGATGAGTTCCGCAAATAACAATGTTACAACTGCAACCTCTGCAATTTATGGTATTATGGACATCGCTTCAAGTGCAGACTCCTTGGGAACCGAAGGCGGTTATGGTCTTTCATTAGACTTTGATACAACTGCTGGTGCTCGTGGTGTTGCTCCTTCGGCGTACATAAGTTTTGGTGATAGATTTGTCACTGGAACACTTCCTGCAACGTATCTGTTTGACGTTTTCCCGGCTGAAACGAGAAACGGAAGCCTGACTTTTTCAACACCCGGTGATTTTGGGTGTTATAATGATGCATCAACAGCATCCACAGTCGGTGGAACACTTAAAATTCGGGTAAATGGTGAAGTCCAGTATATCCAAACTTACACCGCTACATCGTAAAGAAAGAGGAATAACTTCAATGAAATCATTTTCGGAATCACTAGGTAGGAGAGGCACAGATGGTATCACCGCAGCTATCGATGCCGTTGATAACTCGATGGGAGGCGGCGTTCACAATCTTCAGAATCCTGAAGTTCTACAACGTATCAATGCAGTCATTGGTGATTATGCCAATGATGAGTTTATCGATCCTTTCCAAGTTGTTCGCGCAGTTCGTGAACACCTGAGAATACTTGGGGTTGGATTTATGACCGATAGCTTCTCAGAAAGTTCTGTTGAAGATGGTACTGTTATCGAAATCCCTCTCTTCAGATGGGGTGGAAGATATGGTCGCCTAACAGATGAATCTGCTGAGATTACTAGTGACGATGGTATCTCTCACGAGGGCCGCCCACTATCGGTTCGATTTGGATTTATGCAACTCGAAAACAATAAATTTAATGTAGTGGTAAAAATAATATGAAATTTCATGAATTTAAATCCAACATGAATAAATCATTGACAGACGTTGACCTTG
>Ga0209403_10005419_pt1 | contig 13359 bp, 9 predicted proteins | sample ArcticOcean_MG_C_8_FD_187440 | JGI IMG/M metagenome (GOLD analysis project Ga0209403, IMG submission 187440) | Marine microbial communities from western Arctic Ocean - ArcticOcean_MG_CB11_86 (SPAdes) (version 2) | ecosystem: Environmental > Aquatic > Marine > Oceanic | place: Arctic Ocean... | reverse complement strand
AAGTGGCTGGCTTATGCGGCCTCTTTGCTAAGTCGATCCAACAGCGGGCGAAAAGTAACCGGTGAGCCCGGTCGATTCCTTGATCGATTCCCGGTCGATTCTCTCCCCGTTCCCTACTCGCTCATTAAACGGCTGCATGCTTTTGGGCTGACAACCATGGGTCATATCGCCGATATGCCACGTGGGCCAATGGAGGCGCAGTTCGGGCAGGCAGGAGGCACGGCGTGGGATCTGGCGAACGGCATCGATGATCGCCCACTCATGCCGAAACGAAGTGTGCTGGGCGTGTCGGAGCATCTCGATTTTCCCGATCCCACAGCGAGTCTTGCGACTATCGTTCCAGCTATCGAAAGCCTGCTTGGTCGCGCATACGGTCGATCCCAACTTTCACGACGTTTTGCCCGTCAGGCAAGTATCCAATCACAGGTTTTCCAGCACGCGCCGTGGACCATGCGGGTGCCTTTCAAAGATCCTGCCGGGAACAAGAATCAGGCGTTATTTGCGATCAAGTCGAAGCTCGATATGGCTGTGATTCCGGGTCCGTTGGAAGACATGCGCCTAACGCTTTCGGGCATCACCGGTGAGGCGGGTCGACAGGAGTCGATGTGGAAAGAGGTGAAGCGTGATGACGATCTGCGGGAGACGATCAGCCAGCTTCGCTCTCGGTTGAAAATGGCGCCTCCTATCTATCAGGTAAGGGAGCTCGAACCCTGGTCAAGAATCCCCGAACGTCGCTACGCACTAGTCCAAATGAGTGCCGACGGTGGCAATGCCACTTTTACTGAGCAGGCGGAGGGGGTTGGCTGAGTTGACGAGCAAAGCTTCTGATAAGTCTGCGAAAACTAGCAGGATTCACTCGGGCGGAATAAAGCCGCTCAACGCGCCGCGGGTTATCTACGTTCGTACCGATTCGACAGGCAGCCCAACTGCGGTGCAGGTGCCGCCAGCTATCAACTCGCCGGGCGCACGTCGCAGGCGTCGCCAGAGCAGCAACCCACACCCTAGCCCTCCGTTAGCTCCGGGCGTGCATTCGCACTTGGTCGCCGGCGCAAGCTCCGCGGGGCACACCAAAACCAGAGAGAGGGGACAGGACCACCAGCAGACGGAGCGACCAGGTTCTCCCTCCCAGATTGGGAGGGAGTTAGAGGGTGGGTCGGCGGCTACACGACCAGCAACAACAAAACAAGCCCGCGCACTCCGCCGCAACACGACTCCGGCAGAAAACCTGCTCTGGCAGCACCTAAGAAAAACTCAAGTGCCGAAATACAAGTTCACCCGCCAGTACCCGATCGGACCCTACATCGTCGATTTCTGCTGCCGTACGGCTTGCCTGGTAATCGAGCTAGACGGTGGTGGTCATGCAACTCAGCAAGAAGCCGATATTGCCAGACAGCAAGATCTTGAAGATCACGGATATCGAGTAATCAGGTTCTGGAACAACGAGGTGTTTGAAAATACTGAGGGCGTGCTGTTCAGGATTGTTGAAGAACTTGAACGTAGGTCACTGACGTCCAACCCACACCCTAGCCCTTCGTCAGCTCCGGGCGTGCATTCGCACTTGGTCGCCCATCGCAACGACCCACACCCTAGCCCTCTCCCTTCTAGGGAGAGGGAACAGAACCGGCAGACGGTGCGAACGGGTTCTTCCTCCCAGATTGGGAGGGAGTTAGAGGGTGGGTCGAAACGTACGCCCAAAAGCACAACTCGCCCGAATCAGCCAACCGCTTCCGATTCCTCAGTAAAAGTGCCATCGGCACCACTCGTGTCCGACGGTGCGTGGATGAGGATCGTTGAGATCGAGAATCTGTGGAAGGTTAACGATGAGTGGTGGCGCGGGTCTGAAGAGGAAATCGCCCGGCTCTACTACGTTCTGCGGTTCCAAAACGGCCAGCAGTTAACTGTCTATCTCGATCTCACCACTAACAACTGGTACCGACAGGCCGGGTAAATCTTCACATCAAAAAGAGCGAATCTTCATTCAACTCAATCACAGCCTTCATTGGTCGGGGCCGGTCGCCAACTCCCCGACCCAACGACCACTCGACGGCAGAAGAAATAAACGAGTCCGCCTTATCAAAACAAACAACATCGGTAATCAACTTATTGAACGGTTGAGGATCCGTAGTCAACAGATCGACAGCTGCCTGAATATGAGCAGACGAAGTCCCGTGTTGGCCCGTCATTTTCACGATCTTTCGACTCGCGGATTCGAAGTCTTCAACGTATCCACCAGTCGGAAGACCCGAGTGGTTACGTCGTTGCAGTTTTTGAACGTCCAAATCCCCGGAACGAAGCGATATCACCGACGGAATTGCGCAAGAAACGAAATTGATCAATCCGCCGGGCTTCAGATACTCCAATGCAGTGAGTACCGACGACTCCACAGCCTCGCCGGGAGTGCAAATAACTGCAACGTCTGCAGGCTCTCCGTTAAATCGTTCAGCAACTTTTACGGCGACATCGCCACGGCTCGAAATCACATCGGCACGTTCAAAGTAGCCGTGCGCAGTTGCCCAGCCACCTCTTGTCGATCGTCCATGAATCATAAGCACCGATTCAAATCCTCGAAGGCGAAGAACGATCGAATTGAGAAGCGCAATGGGCCCATCGCCAACCACCACAGCACGGCGTCCATCGCCCTGGCCTGCCACAAGTTCGCTCGAATATATCGCCGTAGCGACAGGTTCAATCAACGCCCCATCGGGTTCAGCAATCCGGCAGGAATTCGGTGAATAAGCCAGTCCACCGATTCAACACGCTCGATCAGAAACTGCTCTTGAAACAGCCCTCCAAAGCTGTGTCCAAGAATGTCGTTCTGATCCATCGGATTCACAGGGTTAAAGACGACCGCGTCTCCACGCGACCAACTGCTAACCGATTCTCCAACAGCCGTAATCACCCCTACGCCTTCATGCCCCAGCACATTCGCCGCGGCCGCAAGCGCTCCGGAATACGTCTGGACATCGGTGCCACACAGACCCACGAATCTTGGCGAAACCATGACATCGTCCGGACCGCAAACGGGTGTGCTCGCAATCGACAGGTCGACTCCCATTTTTCGGTTTCGTGTCAAAGCTCTATGACTGTTCATATTGCGCGACTGGCCTGTGTGCAAATTCGAGATAGCTCATTTCATTACATACTCGCATTTATTAATGATATTCCAGAGCACTTTGTCCGACACTCAGCATATTATGGTCATTTTCACTCTTATTTTTTATTTATTTGCTTATCGCATTCTACATGCGTTTTATGGAGGTTTGCAGGGATAGTAGGTGTGACATCACCGCTGGGAGTTCCAAGATATCTCCGGCATTCTGATCGACCTTCTCGCTCGGAGCAGGTCCGGCCTCCCTCCTTCGGGAGGGACCGAGGGAGGGTAGATTGCGACGCGGAGCCGAGTGACGAGTCACGAGCGCGACTGACGAGATTGCAGCCGCGACCAAGTCGTCCGACGACGCCCGGAGCTAAACGCCATGGATAAATTCTCAGAAATAGAAAAAGCGCTCCCCGCCAAAGAAGTGACTGGATCTCCTGGTCGATCTTCCGATACCGGAGAGACAACCGACCCGCGCTACGAAACGAAATCTCGCCGACGCCGCCGGCGTGCCGGGTTTACTACGGCGTCGGAACCTGATGACAAAGTCGATAGGACATTGCCGTTGGACACGGCGAGAGATAGTGGTGCGATCGATCCGCGTGACAATCCGGTGCACGCTGGGTGGGTAAGCGGCGGGCGCGGAATAAAAGGGGTGCTCAACGAAGAGCAAGCAGAGTATTTGAAGGAAGCAGCTGTACCGGCGACGGCGGGCGTTCGCGACACACCCACCCCAGATCCCTCCACCACGGTCGGGACGCGCACAGCCCCCGACCAACAGATCAATCCCCCCAATCCAGCCAACACCATCCCTGCTACAGAAAAAATGGCGAGCCACTATGCGGAGTTGCATTCGCATAGTAATTACTCGTTTCAGGAGGGGGCTTCTGAAGCGTGGGATTTGCTGCTCACCGCAAAGCAACTCGGACTTCACGCACTCGCCATCACCGACCACGACAACGTCAGCGGCGTCATGGAGTTTGCTCAAGCCGCCAAAGAACTCGGCATCAAGCCGGTTATAGGCATCGAACTGACTCTCACACATGGACTCGACGAACCACCCGAAACTGAGTACGAACCGGGCGAGCGCCCCCACATAACCCTGCTCGCCGAAACCGCAGCCGGGTATCGAAACATCTCGCTGCTCACCACACGCGCCCACATAGATGCCGAAGAGCGCAACGACCCGCATCTCGACCCCGCACTACTCGCCGATCACGCCGAAGGAGTCATCTGCTTATCCGGCTGTCGACGAGGCGAGATATCGAAGCTCGTAAGCAACGGCGACATCGACGCAGCCGTACGTGCCGCCAGCAAGTACGTCGAAGCATTCGGGAAGAACAATTTCTTTCTCGAACTTCAGCAGAACCTCGTCATGGGCGATGTCCAGCGCAACCGTCACATGGCAGCAATAGCCAGCGATCTGGGAATAGGAATCGTCGCTACGAACAACGCCCACTACCACGTCCGTGACCGCCATCGGCTCAATGACGCGCTCGTTGCGATCAAGCACAACAAGTCGCTCGAAGCCAGCCATCGGGAACGCCGACCCAACGACCAGTTTTTCCTTAAGTCCCCTGATGAAATGACTGCTCTTTTCAGTGAGCATCCGGAGGCGATAACGAACACCGTGAAGATCGCCGATCGGTGCGAGTTCGACCTCACATCCGACGCCATCTACGACTTCCCAACATACGAATTCCTGCCACCGGGGTACACCGAGTCAAGCTATCTAAGGAAGATATGTGAGGAGGCATCAGTACGCCGGTACGGCGGCGTGACGCCCGAAGTAACCGCACGCCTCGACAAGGAATTCGAGCTGCTGGAAAAGCACGGGCTCGTCGGGTTTCTGCTGCAGTATTACGACATCATCAGGATCGCCCGAGAAGTTCAGGAAGATCTCGGACTCGTCGAGCCGGGGCTGCCTTTAGAAGAGAACCCACCGGGTCGAGGTCGTGGGTCTTCTGTGGCACTACTTATCGGCTATCTCACCGGCCTATCGCACATCGACCCGCTTAAATTCGGGCTTCGTCTCGATCGTTTTTTGCCGGAAACGACCGATGGAGAAAAGCTGGCTCCGCCTGACATCGACCTCGACTTTCCTCGTGAAATACGTGCCGAGCTCATCCTGAGAATACACAAGCGGTGGGGCTACGAACGCGCCGTTCTAACGGGCATGATCTCGACCTACCGAATCCGGGGCGCAGTGCGTGATTTGGGCAAAGTGTTGGGCATTGCAGAGGACGATCTGGGTCGACTCAACAAGCGACTCGATGGGCATAGTTCTATTCCCGGTCTGGCAAAAGAAATGGCGGAACTTCCCGAGTTTCGAGACCGGGTCGATGCCCCTGTGTGGCAGATGCTCATCGAACTCGCCCAGCAGCTGAATCACTTCCCAAAGTACCTCGCCCAGCACCCCGGTGGGATGATTCTCTCGGCGCGGCCGCTGTCCGAAACGGTACCGCTACAGCGTAGTGCCATCGACGGTCGGTTCATCTGCCAGTGGGACAAAAACGCCTCCGAAGACGCCGGGTTTGTGAAGATCGATTTTTTGGCGCTCGGGGCGTTGTCACAACTCTCCGAAGCACTCGAACTCATCCGTAAACGAACTGAAGAAAGAGTCGATGTTTCTCGTATCGATTTCGAGGATCATGCCGTCTACACCGATATCCACAACGCCGACACGATCGGGGTGTTCCAGATCGAATCGGCGGCACAGATGCAGACGGTCACACGCTTACGCCCACGCAATCTAACCGAGATGGCGTGGGAGGTCGGGGCGGTTCGACCGGGTGTTGGGGTGAACGATGGTGTGACGTTGCTCATCAGGCGTCACATGGGCAAGGATCCCGACTGGAAGTTCGATCATCCGCTGGAAGAACAGGCGCTGGGACGCACGTACGGGGTGCCGCTTTATCAGGATCAACTCGGCGAGTTGGCGATGCACGTTGGGGGCATGAGTGCGGTCGAGGGCGACCAGATGCGCCGGGCGTTCACTCGCAGAAACAACGAACGCCACATCGCTCACTGGAAGGACAAGTTCATCACCGGCGCGCTCGCAAAAGGCGTGTCGCCCGACGCCGCCGAAAAGGTGTTTGGAAAGTTCCACGGGATGTACCAGTTTCCAGAGGCCCACGCCTTTGCGTTCGGGGTGACGGCGTACCAGATGTCGTGGCTGAAGCACTACTGGCCTCTGGAGTTTTTCGTTGGGCTGTTCAACAACCAACCGATGGGTTTCTACAACCTCGAAACGCTGAAAGAGGATGCGGTGCGGCACGGGGTGAAGGTGCTGAGCCCGGACGTGAACCTGAGCAACGAAAAAGCGGTTATCGAGGATGGAGCGCTGCGGATGGGTCTGACCCACGTGGCGAAGCTACGAGCGGCTACGGCCGAACCGATTATTCAAGCACGCGCCGAAAGTGGGGATTTCGTTTCGCTATCTGATTTCATGATGAGGACCGGGACCCAACAGGAGGTTCTCGACCATCTTTCAGCGTCTGGTGCACTCGATCGATTCGACGAGATCGCCGACCCAGATCGTGAGCCGCCAACGATCGCCGATCGGCGGCATCTACGCTGGGAGTCGGGTTTGCGTTATCGACCCCGCGGCGAGAAGAAGGACGGTACGCGTCAGCTGGCGTTTGAGATGCCGGTCGAGCAGGACATGGTGGCACTTCCCGAGGAGTCCGGATGGGACCGCATGATCGGCGAGTACTCGGCGACGGGCGTCTACCCGCAGGGTCACCTTATGTCGAAGATCAGGCCCCACCTGCCTTCAACCGTTATACGCAGCGAAGATGTTCGAAATTACGCCAACGGCGATCGAATTTCGGTGGCGGGTCTGGTGATTCGACGACAGAAGCCAAGTGGCAAAACGGTATTTGTCACGCTCGAAGACGAGTTTGGCCATTCGCCGTTAATCATCTGGCCGACGGTTTACCAGCGCTTAAAACTCGTCATCAAGGAGTCCTTGCTGCTCGCCACCGGAACGGTCTCCCGCCGCGAAGGAACAATGAACATAGTCGTCGAAACGATAACGCCTATTCCCGAATCGATCCCAGAGTTCCATTCGAGGGATTGGGGTTAGGGTGCGCGGCGCGGGACCTGCTCCTTCTCCCAGCGGGAGAAGGTTGGGATGAGGGAGAAACGGACAAACTGAGAGTGCGTTTGCGTTCCCCCTCACACTTCGACTTGCTCAGCACATGCCTAAATCCTCTCCCTATATGGAGAGGACTTCTTAGCCAGCGGATCGTCAGCACTGTCATGCTGAACTAGATTCAGTATCTGTTGTGATGGGCGCTACGTTCAGATGTAGGAGAGAACACTTCATGCTGAGTCGTGAGTGTAGCCATGTCGTTAGAGATCCTGAATCTAGTTCAGGATGACGTGTGGGCGGTGTGATCCGCACTCGTCGGCACCAATTCCGCGTCGCTCGACAAATACAGCGGGTGCTTTGGCTGTCCTAACTTCGTAAGGCCGAAGCACTTCATTGGCTTGCCTGAGTGTTCGATCAGCCGCTGAACCACGGTAGCTCGTTCAGGCTCGGCGTGATTGCCCCATGCGACGATGACTGAAGTAGCCCGATCTAGCGCCGCCAGAATCTCTGAATCGTTTTTATCGCCAATCGGATCGTCAGCCGCAAACAGCACCGCGGGTGACGCACTTCTGAAACCGTAAATGTTCACGACCTCGAGTCGGCCGAAATCTTCTCGCTGAGCGAACGAAATGCAGCGACGAATCGTCGGGTCATCTTGTTCGGCGTTGGCAGTCGATGGATTCAGCATCACGAACAGGCACGTCGACTCGCCACCGAACTCGCGGGTAAGCAAGTAGCGATAATCGCCGCACTCGGAAAAATGTGCAGTGTTGCGACGCTCGGTGGTAGAAGCGGCAGACGATTTCATCATGACTCCGAAAAAAAATGGATCGTCCACGGGAGGCAGCGACTCGCGAGCTTGATCAGCAAATTCGTGTAAGGCAATTTTACCCGTGCCGAGTGGTCAGGCGATCTTAACGTTCCGTGTTGCGACCACATCGCAACCTGTTCCAAGTATGTTGGCGATGAGCACGTCGCCGACCTTGATCGGAGCTTGAACCCGAACGCCGGTAATCTCGTCCATCGTCTCGAGGATCATCGCTTTCGGAACCGGAGGATTGGTCCGGACGCTGACCAGAGGCCAATCGCCGCCATCCACCGGTATCGACGTAGTAACGGTGCGCCGAGGGTCGAATATCTCCGATGTCACGTATTCGTTAGCCAGCTTGCAGAGGTGATTCTTTATAGCCGTCACGCCATCTTCCTTGGTCCACGTCACTTCGACGGGACAGCTAACCGGGCAGACGGTACAAATGATGGTGGAAATCAATCTTCTAGCTCCGCTGTTATCTCGTTGTTTATTACGTGCTTGAAACGGCCCTTGCCGACCCTGACACGAATCATTCCCGCTGGTTCCATGTGCGGCATCTTCAGCCGCCTGAGAACCTCGCCTCCGCTCTTGAACACCACCGCCTTGTCGTGTTCTTCCTTCCAAGGGCGCATCGTGAAATCGACGTTCTCTTCACCGCTGACAGTCGCTGGTAGTACGTAGCGCAGACCTGCTCCGGCGTTCATTGTGATCTTGGGTTCAGGAAGTTTTCCGGTCATCGCCCAAGTCGCTGCGGCTATCCCGGCTTTTTCGGACTCAAGCGTTGCATAATCGACAACGTCATGAACCTGCAGCACGTTTCCACAGGAGAAGATGCCGGGAATTGAAGTCCGGAAGGAATCGTCAACAATTGCGCCGTTGGTAATGCGACTCATCTCGACGCCAACGCTAACCGCAAGTTCCGTTTCAGGAATCAGGCCAACCGAAAGCAGCAGTGTGTCGCACTCGACGAATCGTCGTGTGCCCTTCACTTCGCCCATCTTTGCGCCGACGTTCGCCAGCGTGACGCCGGTGACTCGTTCCTTGCCGTGAATCTCTGACACCGTGGTGCTGAGATACAGAGGAATATCGTAGTCCTCAAGACACCGAACGAGGTTTGCGGCGATACCGCTTGGAGTGGGAAGAATTTCAGCGACACACACAACCTCGGCTCCTTCGAGCGTCAGTCGGCGAGCCATGATGAGTCCAATATCACCAGAGCCAAGGATCACAACCTTGCGCCCAACGGCGAGATTGCGAATGTTCATATAGTTCTGCACAGCACCGGCTGTATAGACGCCTGCAGGACGAGTTCCCGCGGTACCGATCGCACCTCGAGTACGCTCGCGGCAACCGGTGGCGATAATCACCGATCCCGCGTCGATACGCTGGATGCCCTTATCGTTGCGAACTGTAATCAGACGATCCGGGGTCAGATCGATAACGGTCGACTTCAGCCAGGTTTCAACTTCACGCTCGTTGACACGATCTTCGTAAATCGCTGAGTACTCTGGACCGGTTAGTGCTTCTTGGAAGACTTTTGTACCGAATCCGTCATGAACCTGCTGGTTCAAAATGCCGCCGACACGGTCGTCTCGCTCAAGCATGATGACTCGCTTGGCGCCTGCACCTTTGGCTTCCGCCGCTGCTGCGAGCCCTGCTGGCCCACCGCCGATCACTGCAACATCTGCTACTTCTGGACGTGCCATTATTTGGATCCCACTTTCTGGCTCGCCCTCCGGGCTTTTGCGTCAGCTCTAAGATCTTCAGTCGTTCCGAGGAACAGCCACGAGTCTCCCCCGTTCAGCGTTATCGACTCTGGCGACGTGCCGTTTTCGAGCAGCAGGTCGACGATTCTCGGTCCACAGAAACCGCCCTGGCAGCGACCCATCGTCGCTCGAGACCGGTACTTGATTGCGTTGAGAGAAGTGGCATCAAGTTTGTTGTTGATAGCGTCGACGACCTCGGTCTTAGTAACCATCTCGCAGCGACATACGATCTCGCCGTAACCGGGATCTTCGGCGATCATGTCTGCAATCACCGATAGGGTCTCTTCACGTGTTCGATGCACGCTGGACCACTTCTTTTGGAAATTTGAGTTTCCAGAAGTTGGGATGCGTTCTCGAACCCATTCAGAAACATGCTCGGCAATCGCTGGCGCTGCCGTAAGACCCGGTGATTCGATACCGACCAGCTGGAAAACTCCGGGCGCTTCGGGTACCTCTTCAACAACGAAATCGCCGAAGCCTCCGACCTTCGCCGGAACCAGCTTCGGTCGCATGCCCGAGTAGGCAGTTATCACATCACGTGGGGTTAGCCCGGGCAGTAATTCACTTGCCTCATTGAGAAGCTGTCGGCGAATTTTAGCCGTGGTTCGCACATCGTCGCCGTCGTTGGTGTAGTCGGCCGAAGGACCGAGCAGGATATTGCCATCCGTAGTCGGAGTGATGTGAATGCCAAGTCCAGCTCCACCCTTTGGCGGAACCGGGTAGACCATGCTGTTGATCAGCCCGCCGACTCGTTTGTCGAGAATCACATATTCACCGCGGCACGGCCACACTCGCCATCGATTTACGCCAACCATGCGAGCGATCTTGTCGGACGCCAGGCCTGCTGAGTTGACGATCAGACCTGCACTGATCGTCTCGTTGACCGTTTCGATCTCGAAAGCACCCTCGGTGCCGTTGATCGCTGTGACCTCGGAGTTGAGTTTGATATCTACGCCGCCAGCCGTTGCCGATTCGGCGAGTGCGATTGTCAGCGAGTAGGGGCACGCAATTGCGGCTGTCGGAACGTTGAGGGCGCCTGCGCCTTCGATGTTCGGTTCCATCTTCTTCAGAGTAGCTCGATCGATTATCTCGAGATCGGGCACGCCGTTTGCTTCGCCTTTGGCCTTCAAGCCGTCAAGGTCGGGGACCTCAGCCTCGCCCAAAGCGACGATTACTTTTCCGACTCGCTTGAACGGAACGTCTAGGTCGGCGCAGTACTGTTCAAACATCTTTGCGCCAGCGACGTTATAAGCGGCTTTGACTGAGCCGTGTGGGACGTTGATTCCAGTGTGTACGACACCGCTGTTTTTCCCGCTGGTCCCGCGCGCGACGTCGGCCGCTCGTTCGAGTACCGTGACACGGAGCTTGTAGCGACTCAGCTCGCGCGCAATGGCGCTTCCGACCACCCCACCACCGATGATCGCTACGTCGTATTTCTCGGACATAAAGTCTCCAAGATTCCGTCAATCTATTTGGTGGTCAATTTTTTGCCAACATAAACCGAGCACAAAGGAGTGGGATAGCTGCGGCACAGCCCTACTCACCGCTGAAAATCCCCCGACGGAACCAAGTTGGTAAGGGGGTTCCACAGAACTTTAGCGCGCTGTTAACGGGCTAAAGGTGCTAAACGCCTGAACATTTCGTGAGGAAGGTTGTACTTCAAACACGAAAATTCGGAATTTACTCGCCTACCGTACATGCGAAATCAACATTTTCAAGGCTTTGTCGAGAATTCGAGCCACATAGTGGACACATGAAAAATGCCGAGTACAATCCCGCCGGTACCACAGCCCGCTAACTGGCTATCTGAAATTTCAGGCAAAACCCTCGGAGCACTCGCATGACCATCGACGTCGCAACCGGCATCGCACGAATCCTCAAACAAGAAAATATCCCGTGGGTGTCAACGTTCCCCGTCAGCGGAGTAAACAACTCTTTCGGACGCGAAGGGCTGAAGCTACTGATGATGCGTGACGACCGATACGCAGTTAGCGTTGCCGACGCATATTCCCGAGTGAACAACGGCAACAAAATCGGCGTCTGCACCTTTTCAGGAGGCATCAACGGCGCTGGTGAACAGGTCGCATACTCAGGAATCGCACAGGCTTACGAAGACGGATCGCCGGTGCTTTGCATCGTCGACGCTGTGGCTGCCGGACAGACCCAGAACACCCGTTTCGACCAGGACGCCAGCCTGCGCGGTGTGTCGAAATGGTACGGCTATCTCGATAAGCCCGAACGCACCGCGGAGTTCATGCGCCGAGCGTTTACGATGCTGCGATCAGGTCGACCCGGCCCGGTAGTTCTCGGTATCCCGAACGCTGCCGCAACATATGACGAAACCGCCAATCCCTACCGATCACCAAAGGGCTGGAAGTCGCTTCCCGACCCTGATGACATCAAGATCGCGGTCGATGAACTGAACGCGGCGAAACGCCCGGTTCTGTTTGTAGGTGAAGGCGTGCTCTACGCAAACGCCACTGAAGAGTTGAAAGAATTCGCCGAAAAGGCAAATCTCCCGGTCATAACAACGCTGAAGGCGAAGGGCGCTTTCCCGGAGAATCATCCGCTTTCCGTAGGCACCCGTGGCGACCACGTGGTGAAATTTATGAACGACGCCGACCTGGTGTTTGCTGTCGGAGCAAGCATTTCGCCTGGCCGATTCGGTCACGGAATTCCGGACGCAGCGAACAAGAAGATCATCCAGTGCAACATCGATGAGTTCGATATCAACCGAATGTACCCAACTCACCACGCTGTTATCGGCGACGCCAAGGCAACATTGAGTTCACTCAACGCTTCGCTTAACGGCGGATCGAGTCGTGCAGACGTAACGGCTGAGGTGAAGTCTATAAAAGACGCTGGGATGGCTCAGTATCACGAGGTGATGGCCTCGGATGCCAAGCCGATCAACCCTTACCGAGTTTACGGCGATCTGATGAAGGTTCTCGACCGTAAAAAGTCGTTTGTGACTCACGAATCTGGAAACACCCGTGACCAGCTAAGTACCGCCTACGAAGCCCTGATTCCACGTGGATTTTTGGGATGGGGCAATGTGTCGTCGCTCGGTTACAGCTTCCCGGCTACGGTAGCTGCGAAGCTCGCCTTCCCCGACCGCCAGTGTGTCGCCCTGATTGGTGACGCGGCGCTGAGCTACATGCTCGGCAACCTCGAGGTGCTGACACGTCTGGAACTCGGCATCACGATCGTTCACATCAACAACGGCGGATTCTCCGGATATGGTCCGGGATTCTGGGGCGAGGGACACGATCCCTACACGTTCAATGTGTCAGGATCAGACGTTATCAACATGACGGCTGCGATCGAACACATTGGTTGGCAGACGGAGCGGGTGACCGAGCCCGGTGACGTTTCAGCAGCGCTGGAAAGAGCGTTCGAGGCGAACCGTTCAAACAAACCTGCGTACATAGAAGTCATCGCCAGCCAGTACCCGGTCTACGGCGACTGGGCCGGATAAGCACTGGGGTACTTTTACTTAGCTGGGTGTGACCTGCCCCCGATAGCGTTACCACTTATTATCTCGGATTCACGACCAGTTGAAGCTTGGGCATGATTGCCTCAGGTGTCG
>Ga0209403_10005418_pt1 | contig 13360 bp, 10 predicted proteins | sample ArcticOcean_MG_C_8_FD_187440 | JGI IMG/M metagenome (GOLD analysis project Ga0209403, IMG submission 187440) | Marine microbial communities from western Arctic Ocean - ArcticOcean_MG_CB11_86 (SPAdes) (version 2) | ecosystem: Environmental > Aquatic > Marine > Oceanic | place: Arctic Ocean... | reverse complement strand
GGACAGCACGGCGGGCACGAAATAGCTGGCGACCCGGTCGGCGAGCTTCTGGATCGGCGCCCGGCTGCGCTGGGCCTGCGCCACCATTTCGACGATCTGCGACAGCACGGTATCGCCGCCGACGCGGCGGGCTTCCATGACCAGCGATCCGGTGCCGTTGAGGGTGGCCCCGGTCAGGCTGTCCCCCACGGTCTTTTCGACCGGAACGGGTTCGCCGGATATCATTGCCTCGTCGACCGCCGAGCGGCCCTCGACGACCACGCCGTCGACGGGAATTTTGTCGCCGGGCCTGATCCGGATCCGGTCGCCGAGGGCGACGTCCTCCAGCGCTATCTCTGCCTCCGACCCGTCCGGGCGGATTACGATTGCGGTCTTGGCGGCGAGATCGAGCAGCGCCCGGATCGCGCTCCCCGTGCGTTCGCGCGCGCGCAGCTCCAACATCTGGCCGAGCAGAACCAGAACAACGATAACGGCGCCGGCTTCGTAATAAACCCCGACCGTGCCGTCCGGCTGGCGGAACCCGGCGGGAAATACTTCCGGCGCAAGCGTTGCGACGACGCTGAACCCGAAAGCGGCCCCCACGCCCATTGCGATCAGGGTGAACATGTTGAGATGGCCGCTGACGATGGACCGTCCGCCGCGGACGAAGAACGGCCAGCCGGCCCACAAAATCACCGGCGCGGCGAGCACCAGTTTGAGCCAGGTGGCGGTGCCGTCGCCGAGCCAGTCGCGCACCGGCAGTCCGGCCATCGGCCCCGTCGATATCACCAGAAGCGGCAGTGTCAGCGTCGCGCCGATCCGGAACCGGCGGGTGAAATCGATCAGCTCCGGATTGGGGCCTTCGTCGCCCGCCGGCACGCCCATTGGTTCCAGCGCCATGCCGCAGATCGGGCAGGTGCCGGGACCTTCCTGTATGATTTCCGGGTCCATCGGGCAGGTGAACATCGTGCCGGTGGGGGCGTCCTCGGCGACGTTCCGGTGCGCCCCCGACAGATAGTGCATGGGGTCGGCGGCGAATTTGTCGTGGCAGCCTTGGCTGCAGAAATGAAAAATCGTGCCGTCATGGACATGCGACGGCTTGTCCATGGCCGGATCGACCGTCATACCGCAGACCGGATCGGTCGCCGAGGTCGGAAGATAGTCGGTAGGCGGTATGGGAGATTCGTCCGGCATCGATGCGCGTTTCCTGTTGCGGCGACCTTACATCATATAGATGAGGCTTCCCGTCGCGGGAAGGTCAGGCGGTGTCGTGCCCGGGTCGGCTTATTTGGCATTCGCTCCCTTCACCTCATCGAACGCCGCGCGCAGCCCGGCTTCGAGTTCGGTGAAGCTGAAATCGGGGAACAACCGCATCGCCTCCGCCGGATCGAACGGCCGGTAGCCGCCATGGGGCATCGGGCGCGATCGCGGCAGGGTCTCGATCGGAATATCGGCGTCGGAAAATCTGGTGGTCATTTCCGCGAGTCCCCGGAACGATGCAACTTTACCGGTCACCGCGTTTAGCGCGCCGGTCGTCCGGTGTTCGATCATCCTGACCGCAAGCTCGGCGACATCGCGTACGCCGACATGATCGCGCCACTCCTCGCCATTACCAAACAGCGCGATGGCGGCACCGTCCAGCACCAGCCGCCGGAACCGGTTGGAGACGTAGCCGTTATGCGGATCGCCGGCGCCGTAGATCGGCGTCGGGCGCAGGGTGGCGAAGGGCACATCGGCCAGCGTCGCCTGAAACATAATTTCGCGCGCGGCATGCATCTGGCCGTGCAGATTGTCCGGCGCGGTGACGGATTGCCCGGTCAGAGGATCGTCGAAATCGCTGTAGATCGCGTCGGAGCTGATATACAGCAATTGGGCAAGGGGCTGGCCGACGAGACCGTCGAGCGCGTTCTTCGCCATCAAAATGTTTTGTTCGAACATCGCATAATCCTTGACCGGCGCCCTGGCCGACACAAAAACCACGGTGTCGTTCGGCTGCAGCCGGTCGCGGAGCCGCTGGCCCGCGCCATCGGCAAGCAGATCGAAATCGGCGCTGCCCAGCGGCTGCACCGCATAGCCGCGCTGCTCCGCCGCCGCGACGATTGTCGAGCCGACGAATCCGCCCGCGCCGATAACCACCACCCGTTCCGGCGCTGCCGCCGTCTCAATCGTATTTTTCGCCATAATCGTATTCTTTGCCCTTCGTGGAGACCGCCTCACACCTACCGTAAAAAAACGTTTGATACGAGCCCGTTAAAGTTAATTCGAAACAAAATAAAATATAAAATACGCGATAAATTGTTGTCAGATCGCGGCTGATTCATCAGCCTGTGCCGTTAACAGAGTTTAACGTTCTTTCGCGCCGGTAGGCATTGGTGACGGAAGGCCGGGTACGCCAGCGTATCCGGGACAGTGTAGAGACTTCCGGGGAGGTCGGAGATGGCGGAAACGGGTATTCGGCAGCGCGAGGTGGTAAAACAGAAAGGCACCAGCAAGGCGGGATCCAGCGGACGGGCAGGTTTGCCTTCGCCCGGTCTCGAGGTCCTGATTCCGGACGTTCCGGTAAGGATGGGCAGCGCGTGGCGGGCGAGCGAGATCACCGACTCCGACTGGCGCGTGACCATCCCCGCAGCGGCACTGCACGAATTCGAGATCATCGCCGACGCGCTGGCGGAATACGACAAGCCGCTGGACGAGCTGGCCGCCGACAGTTTCGATTGGCCGGCCACCACCGATCTGGTGGCCGATGTGCGCACGCGGCTGACCGGCGGCCCCGGATTTGTCGTGCTCGACCGGATGCCGGTGGAAAACTGGACCGATTCGGCAAACCGTGCGGTCACGTGGCTGCTCAACGACATGATCGCGTTGCCGATCATGCAAAAATGGAAGGGCCACCGGGTTTACGACGTCCGTGACACCGGAGCGAAGCTGCAATACGGGGTGCGCCGCTCGGTCACCAATCTGAGCCAGGAATTCCACGCCGACGGATCGTTCTTGGAAATGACGCCCGATTGTTTCTCGCTGACCTGCATCCGCCAGGCCGAGGCCGGGGGCGAAAGCCTGATCTCGAGCCTGGTATCGGCGCAGAACGATTTGCTGGAAAACCACCCGGAACATATGAAACGGTTGTATGAGCCGTTCTGGTGGGACCGCCAGGCCGAGCACGATGGCTCGGAACTGGCTGCCGGTGTTTTCCTGGAACGGCGAGGCGCTGATGGCGCACTATTATGACGATTATATCCGCAACGGCTACCGGCTGATGGATCAGGAAATCGATCCGGCAGGTCTGGCAGCGCTCGCGGCGATGCAGGAAGCGGTCGAGGCGGCCGACAACCGTATCGCGTCCCGCTTGTCGCCAGGCCAGGTCGTGTGCGCGCAGAACATGCAGATCGCGCATGGCCGAACCGGTTTCCGCGACCCGGCGATCGAGACCGACGGCGGCCGGCTGCTGCTGCGGTACTGGCTGCGGGCGGGTGGTGGCATAGAACTGGACGGTGTGCCCGCGCTTGTGGGCTGAAGAAAACCGTGCCGGCATGAAGTCGGGCACGGCGTAGGACGCAACAATTGCCGTTTTCTATCCATCCCGCTTGCTTGCGCAGGGCCGTTGAAATTTCCTGACAGCTTGGCCTGGCAATCGTATAACGGCGGCGGGGAATTCATCTGAGTTTCGGCGCATCGAAACGGATAGTCTGCCGGAGCCCGCCAGTACCGTCCTACCCTGCCATCGTCTGAATCGGGAAAACTCTTGCAGATCGATCTTTATACCGCGGTGTTTTGTGTCGCCGTTCTGTTTATCGCTTATATCGTTCGCGGTATTACGGGGTTCGGCTCCGGGTTGATCGCGGTGCCGTTGCTGGCGCTTATCTTTCCGTTGCAGACGGTCGTGCCGATTGTCGTGCTGCTGGATTATGTCGGCTCGGCCAGTCAGGGGTTTCGCAACCGGCAAGTCGTTGCCTGGCGCGAACAGCTGCCATTGATTCCGTTTACGCTGGTCGGTGTCGCGATCGGGCTGTCATTGCTGCAGTCGCTGGCATCGGCGACGCTCGCGCAGGCGCTCGGCGTGTTTATCCTCGTCTATGCGATATACCAGTTGCTGCCGCTGCCGGCGTTGCGCGGCTCACGCCTGTTCGCCGTGCCTGCCGGTGCGCTCGGTGGACTGGTCGGCACGGTGTTCGGCGCCGGCGGGGCGTTCTATATCATCTATCTCGGGCTGCGCGGGCTCGACAAAGGCGTTTTGCGGGCAACCTTCGCCATTAATTTTCTGATCGACGGAGGTATCCGGCTGGCCGGCTACGCGGCGTTCGGATTTTTCGACCGGACAGCGGCGATCTATATCGCCTGCGCGCTGCCTGTCGTCATCGTCGCGCTTTTTCTGGGCGGGCGCGTGCACTCAACCCTGTCGCCAGTACTGTTTACCCGGATGATCAGCGTTCTACTGCTCGTCAGCGGGATAGCGTTGCTGCTGAAATACTGAAAATTCCCAAAAAAGTCGGGGACCGAAACCAAACCGGGCGGTTTGCCAGGATCTATTTCGGTCAACCTGTCAGGCGGACAATGTTTTCGGTGCTGCCGGTCTCGGTGTCGATCCCGGTCTAGCTATCGCTGTCGTCGATGATGCGCCAGCCCGGCAGTCTGACCGTGACCGCGGTGCCGTGTCCGAGCTTGCTTTCGATACCAATTGTCCCGCCGTGCAGTTTGGTCAGGCCGCGGGCCAGGGTCAGGCCGAGGCCGGTGCCTTCGTATTCGCGGTTCAGATCGCTGTCGATCTGGCGGAATTTGGCAAACGCCGCGGGTATGTTTTCCTCCGACATACCGATGCCGGTGTCGCGCACCTGGAAGACAAATTCATTGTCCGGTGATACCGATGCTTCGACGGTCATCTTGCCGCCATGCCCGGTGAACTTGATCGCATTGCTCATAATGTTCATCAGAATCTGTTTGATTTTGCGGTTGTCTGCCCGAATCCACGGCAGGTTGTCGGGCAGATCGATCCGGCTGTCGATGCCTCGTTCAACGACGTGGTGTGCCATAATGATCTGAATGGAAGCCACGATTTTGGTGAAACCTATTTCCTCTTGGTAGAGGTCGGCGTTGCCGGATTCCACTTTTCCAGGTCCAGGATGTCGTTGATCAGCGAGAGTAAATGTTCGCCGGATTCCCGGATGTCCTGTGAATATTCACGGTATTTTTCATGCTCCAGCAACCCGAACGGTTCCTGTTGCAGCAAACCGGAGGAGCCGATGATTGCATTCAGCGGCGTTCGCAGCTCGTGGCTCATATTCGCGATGAATTTCGATTTCGCACGATTGGCAAGCTCGGCTTCTTCCTTCGAAATGAGCAGCGCTTCACGCGCTTTCACCGCGGCAGAGATGTTCTTGCCGGTGCCGCGATATCCCTTGAAACCGCCCGACTGGTCGAAAACCGGTTTACCGCTGACCGACCACCACTGTTGTGTACCGTCCTTTCCGACATGGTGGCGCACGAAATCCCGGAACGGGCGGGCATTGACGATGTCGTCCAAATGGGCCGCCAGGGCATGACAGGCTTCGCTGTTTTCTTCGAATTTGTCGGGATCTTCGGTTAGCGCGCGCCCGATCATGTTGCGCGGACTTAACCCGGTCGCCGCGGCAATCTGTTCCGACACTTAATCGAACCGCATATTGGCGCCGCTCGACCAATACCAGTCCGAGGCGACCTCTGCGTAATCGCGGAATTCTTCGCGGCTTTCGCGCAGCACCTGTTCGGCTTCGCGCTGCTGTAGGATTCCGATCCGGTAATTGCGTAGTGCGAGGAAAGATAACCTGCACGCCGCCGCGCCCATGAACGTCAACAGGATAACCAACGCCAGCCCGATCGATCCCAAGGCCGGGTGTTTGGTTGCTTCAAGAACAAACAAGTGGCCCTGATGGTTGATCGGCGCACGGGCGACGAACGGATTTATCAATCCCGAGAGTTTGTCGGGGCGCGGCGCGGGCAGGTCGAAAATCACCTTTTCTTCCACCGCGCCGGCCACCGCATCGGCGCGAATTTCCGAATGTTTCCGTAGCGCCCGCCGCGTCAGCAATCTGAGCCCGTAAGTATTGCCCCTATCCATAACGTCTTTGAGTAGCAACCGGGGCTCGAGATACAGGCCGACGATGCCGCTTAGCTGGATACGCCGCTCCGCGGCCGTCCTTGGCACCACGTGCCCGAGGTAATATGCCTTGACGGCAAAAAATCCGCTGGGCGACCCGACGATCGGTGCTGCGTCCGAGGTGATTATTTTGTCGGTCGAGATCGCCTGATCGACGGCGCCGGAGAGCGAGGGGTCGGAGAGTACGTCAAAGCCCATCAGTCCTGCGAATTCCGGATCCAGCGGCTCGATCATACGGATCGGCATCGTTATCGGGCGATCGGCCGCCGGGGCGTGCTCACCGCCGAGCTGCCCTTCCTTCACTCGGAAATTCAAAAATCCGTCATCTCTCATCGACTGCTCGAAATCGCCCCGCTGGGCGCGCGGCATCACGCCGATTTCGGAAATCGTCCGGATATAGGGATAGGCGGCCAGCAACTCGCGCGCCAACGCCTGGAATTCATGCTTGTTGAAATCGTCGCTGGCCTGCTGCAATCCGACAAGCGTCGTCAGCACCGCTTCGACGCTGCCGAACCGGTGCGCGAGTTCACGCTGGATGCCTTCAACCTCGCGGTTAAACGCCTTTTCGGCGTTCGCGAGGTCCATCCAGGCGGCGAGCCCGCCCAACGCGGCGCAGGCGGTTAGACTGAAAATGCCGAGGAACAGATATTCCCACGGCCTGAACAGCTTTCTGGTGATTTTACCGGGCGAGTCCGGCAATCTTTTTACCCTTGCGCATCAATCTATTGGGAAGCTTAACGCCCGATGCGTCCAGCAATTTTCTGTTGATCCAGACATCGCGCTGGCGGTTCGGTACAACTGATATCTGAGACGGTTTCTGGCCGCCGAGAATTCTGATCGCGGTTTTTGCAGCCCATTCGCCCTGTTCGCGAGAGACTTTGGTCATACCCAAAATGGTATAGGGCATCATCCAGCCATGGTTGGTGACGCTAAGCCGGCGCGTCGATTTCATCATCCCGGCGATTGCCAAATCGTGCTTCCAGTCTTTGATGCCGTGCCGGTTGCCGATAATGACGAGATCGTATGCCTGGGCCTTTGCGTATGTCTTGACCCATTCCGCGGTCGATCCGACGAGCGCATGATCGAGCGTAAACCCCATCTTTTTCGCAGCGATCTGGAACCGTTTCAGATTTTTCACCTCGCTGAGTGCGTCGGCGCCGAGATAGAACGCACGGCGGAATTCGGGCACGATCCGCGACGCCCGCTAGAGCATCGTACCGACCGGCGCTACTTCGATCATGCCGGTGGCGTTGCTATAGGGAAGCGCGTATTCGGAGGCTGTCCAGTTAAGACCGCAGAATACGAACGGCAGTGCTTTGTCTTTGTAATACGGCTGAATCAGGTATTTGACCGCGTTGTCATCCGCCGTAATCACGACATCGGGTTTCCACGATTCGATGACGGCTTTTGCGGCAACCGCGCTGTTCTTCTTGTCTTCTGTCGAGCTTCGGCGCTTCGTGTCCATGTCGAACTGACGAATTTCGCAATGCCGTCAAGCGTGCTTCGCAGACCCGCCTCTATCTGGTCGGCATGGGCGTATCCCTTATGATACGACGATATGAACAGGCATTTCTTGGCAGCGGCCTGTGCGGTATACGACCCGGCGCCGGTCGCCAGAAAACGGCGACAAGCAAACCCGATAAACTCAATGCGCGGCATATTTTCATGATCCCCCTATATCGATGCGGTTCGTTCCAGACAAATGTCCCACATACATTCAAGCGTCGAATGGTAAACAACCCGTTAATGTTTTGACTTTGGCGAGCATTAGAAACGTTTCTAAATAACCGCTTAGCTGACGAATGCCGCTATCGATGACGATGTGGATTTGCCGATCATGCTGGTCGAGGGGTATGGCGACACCCGATCAGGGCTGATCGTCCGCATTGGCCCGCTGAACGGTTGTCGCGGCGCTTAACTGCGGCGTGCCTGGACGGCGATGCCGACGATCGTTTCTTCGCCGAGCGACCGGCATGCTTCCAGCCGCTGGAAGCCTTCCACCAGCACCAGGCGTTCGCCGTCGCGCCGAACCTGGATCGGCGTTCGCTGACCCTCTTCCAGCATGCTTTCAGCGATCGCGGTCACCGCGGACGGGTCGAGCGTCGCCCGCCGTTTCGCCGGCACGTAAATATCTTCGATCCTGAACGTCTCGTCATCCATCGGCGACCGGCGAATCCTTTCGCGTCTCTGTAGAAACAGAATGTCTGCTCCGACGATCCTAGCACCCGCGTTCGGGGGAGTCCCGATTCGGTCAGGTGTCGGGTTGCTGCGGTGCGATTTCTCCAATCTGTTGATTGAATTCGGAGAATTACAATTATTATTCAGTGAATGAATATAAAACGGTAGAAAAAACATTTTCAATTTTTTAAGTTGGTTTAAAAATATCGTATTTATCGACAATTTTATTGATATATTGCATGAAATACTATATTTCTCACATCAGAATACTTTTCTGCGTCGAAACAACGTGCGGTTCGTTCCGGTGATCATCTCCCGAAATCGAATCCGGGGCGGCGTCCGCCGTCAACAAGAAAGAGCAATTTATGGCCATTGCGCGGCGGTTAGGCGCGGTCTCTCTCTTCGCCCTCGTAATTTTAGCGATTCAGATAACCGCGCCCTAAGGTGCGTTCGCTCAGAAGGTGGCGGTCGGATTGCCCGACAACGCCGAGGCCAGGTGCTATGGCAACGGCTGGGAATGCAGCCGTGGCTATCGGGATGTCAATGACAAGTGCATTGTTATAGGTGTGCCGAGCAACGGCTATTTGGATTCTGGCGGCGATCGATGGGAATGCGACCGCGGATTTCAGAAGACCGATAAATCCTGCGCCGCCATCAAGGTTCCCAAGAACGGTTATTTGGCGGAGGCTACTTCGGGCGCCGGGTGGGCGTGCGATCGGGGTTACAGAGCCACCAAGCAGGATTGCGTTGCAGTGAAAGTTCCTGCAAGCGGCATTTTGACGGATTCGACTTTTGGTGCCGGTTGGATATGCGGTCGCGGGTTCCGGGCGACCGAGAATGATTGTGTCGCCCTGGCAGTGCCCAGGAACGGCCATATCGATTATTCCGGGAACGACCGGGTTTGCAACCGTCCATACCGGAAAAGCAGGGGAAAGTGCGAATTGCCAACTGCCGCAAGACGCCTGTAAAAGTTAGCATTGAACTATCGATATTCCATCGGGATTCCATCGGGCGTCTGCGGCGTTGATTCAGGCACCCAAAAGTCTCTAGACTCGGGTCGTCAATGTTCGGTCTCTTACCGCATGGCCGCAACCACGGTGGCGAGCTCGGTGCCCGGCAAGCGTTCGGCCGGGCAGTCCGGAAGAAAAGGAAAGCAGATGGGGTACTCTCTCGAACAATTCTGTGAAAATGCGCGCGATGCGCTTCGCGAAGATGCCGGACCGGTGGGCCGGGACAAAGTTGCGCGACACCTTGAAAACCTTCTCGTCGATCCGGATTTCGTTGCGACCTATCTCAGTCTGGACCAGCGGTCCGGGGCCGAAACGATCTATATCGATCCGGAGTTCGGGTTTCATGTGATGGCGCACACCAATCGTGGCGCGTCCAACAACACACCCCATTGCCACGGGCCGTCCTGGGTCATTTACGGTATGACGATGAACCATGTCGAGATGACCGAATGGGAACGGACCGATGACGGAACGCTTGATGGGCATGCCGATTTGCAGCCGCGTGAAAAATACGTCCTCAACGTGGGGCAGGCCCGGGTCTATAATGAAGGCGTGATCCATTCGCTCAACCGGCCATTGGAAACCCGGCTGATACGGTTTACCGGTTGCGATCTCGATAAGACGCTTCGCTATCGCTACAATCCTGAAAAACAGGCCGTCAAAGTTCTGGAGCCGGTCGCGTAGTCCAGTCGCTCAGGTGTCGACGACCGACGGATGGAACAACTCTGCCGCTGACATCGATCGACCGATAAGGCCCTGGTCGTGGGCATATCCGATAAACCGATCGAGGTTCCTGCGATTCGCCGATAGTCCCGAGACCCATAAATCGCGGCTGAACACGCGCCGTTCTTTTTCGGCCGTATATTTCGCCCAAGGCTGGCGCGACCAGTTCGGATCTTTCAGATATTCCGCCGCAATCCGCTGCGCATCGTCAAATGCATGCATCAACAGAGCGGGCAGGGCGGGATAAGCGTCCACGCTTTCTTGCTTCAGCGCGACGACGTGCATGATTGGCCAGTATCCATTTTTTTCGACAAAGCGCACTTCTTCGGCTTTCGGGTCGGCAAATAGTCGCTGGAATCCTCCCTCCAGCCCGGCGGGCGGCTGCGGCGTCCGCGAATAAAACAGGGCGTCGATTGCGCCCGTGCAGAGCATTTCGGCGAGGTCCGCCCCGGCGGGCAGCGGCGCGATATCGAAGCCTGAAGAATGATCGATTTCGACCGTGTCGGCGGATTTGACGCGCCACTTGATGGTCGACAGAGGAACGCCGTATTCGCTGGCAAGATCACCCTTTGCCAGCACGGCGAGGGTGGTCTGGAACGATTGCAGGCCGACGGTGTGTCCCGACAGATCGGCAGGTGACGCAATTCCCGACTTCGCGTTCACGAAAATCTGGCCCTGGCTGAACAGGCGTCTCGGAAAAACCGGAATGGCGGTAAATGGCAGGTCCCGGGATTTTGCAACGATATAGGACGCGAGCGACATTTCGGCCGCATCGAATTCGCCGTCCCGAAGCATGCGTTCGTGACGCTCTCCCCCGTCCCGCAACGCGGATGCCGGACCGACCTGAAGCACCCGCAGATCCAAACCTGCGGGAAAATCGACCGTGCCGTCAAAAAACGGGAAATGCCGGTCGTAGCGGTCTAGCGCCAGTGTAATCATTGGGGGACTTTCTCTCCTGAGGTACCGCGCTGTCGTCCCTTCTCTTCGCGTTGGCGCTCTTCCTGGTCGGGGGTTTTGCCGTCGTTGGGGCCGCCGCCGCCACCTAATAGTTTGCGCAGAAAACCAGGGGCAAGGGCCGATAGCGGATTGACGGACATTTTGGGCTTTTCCACCGGACCGCTTACCTTGTACGCCGCGGCGAAAATGCCACCGCCTTTCTCGCCGGTGAGGAGCGTGCCGAGCACCGGAATTCTCCCAAGCAGGCTGTTGATCGTATAGGCGGGTATGATGGTGCCGTTGATGTCGATCGTGTCCTTTTTGAAATCCACTGTGCCGGTCGCCGTGAGGCCAAGCTCGGAGCCGAACGCCTGGGCATCCGCGATCGTCAGCACTTCGTTCTTGAAAACAAAGGGAAAGCCGATCCGATCGAAAGCGATGCCCTTGCCGCTGACGACGTCATTGATGCCGGTAAGCGACGCAAGTGAGAAGAGGCGTGCGAGGTTGGGTGCGTTGGTGACACGAAATCGCTTCATCTCCGCGGTGCCGCGCCAGGTTGCGTCGGACCCGTCTTTGCGGGTGCCATTGACCTCGATCGAACCCGCCCGGATCGTGTCGGTAACATCCATCGCCTTGAGCAGCGATCCGGCATCCGCGGAATAGATAGACAAACTGTGGCCGTCGCCGGTCGGCAGCATCTTGATCGAGATCGCTTTGCCGCCCGCCGGCAGTTCACCTTCCACCACAATCTGTTGCCAATGCGCGGGATCGCGCTTCAGCGTCATGCGCACATTATTGGTCGGCGCGCCGGGGCCGATCCAGAACTTCTCGAACCGCCCGGTCAGGCTGAATGCCGGCAGGTCGGGCATATCAACGCCCCCTAAATTCTGATCGACGAAGGGTGAGGCATCGAACCCCTCGCCCTTGATATCGATCAGAAACGAATGGTCTGCAGCGCGCCGCGCTGTTGCCGAAAACGAGGTGGAGCCGAGTTCGAACCTGTCAAGATCCAGTGTCGCCAGTATCGGGTCGGATCCCATTTCCGATCCAGATTCGGGCCCCGTTTTGGGCCGGCCAAAGCCCAGCCTTCCGGCGGCGCGAAACACCCCAGCCTCGATCCGGAATAACGGCACCGCGGAAACTGTGCCGCCCTCGAACACCGTCGTCACATGGGCTGTTCCTTCTCGCCCCGGCTGCTTGGCCCAGTCAAACCCGGGCACGGATAATTTTGCGTCTTTCAGGTTCAGCCCTGCCGACAGTGTCTGTCCGCCGCTGCGCTGTTGCTCGAATATCAAGTTGACAGGGACGGGGCCTTCCAGGATCTGTGGATATTCTATGCCGAACAATGTCCGCAGCCGTGCGTCGGCGGTGAGACCGGCTGTCAAACGCGTTTTTACTGAAGCCGAAGCAGCGAAATTTTCGGCCCAGTCGAACCGCGCTGGGGTGTCCGCATAGATCGCAGTACCCTTGGCCGATAGCCGGTTGTTGCTGACCAGAAGCGCCACCTGTCCGTTCGATATGTCGCGGCCCTTCAGGACATTGGAAAGCGCCAGTCCTTCAATGTCGGACGAGGCGTCGACCAATACTTCATCGGCCCTGAGTGCCTTCAATAACGGAAACTCGACCTGCAACCGGGTTACATGGGTGCCCGCCGCGCCCGCCGAGGTCAGACCGACCTTCGACAGCAGTTTCAGCCTGGGATGAGCGACAAGATCGAGAGCGGCGCGGACCGGCCCGCGGATATCGGCGTTCACCGCGAGCATTTCGCGCGCGCCGCCGATATCGCTGATGTGAACCGCGCCGCTCGCTATCTGCAGATCGCTGATCCGGCCGGACCGGGCCAAGAAATCGAACCGCGTATCGCTGAAGGTTGCCGTCGCGCTGGCATTCGTGATCGGCGGCATCGGGTTGAGATAGTGGATCGTGATCCCGTCGATGTTGAACCGCCCGTTTATGGAATCGACATTCATCGATCCGGCGTTCCGGCCACTCAACTTAACCCGCGCGGTTAGGCTGGCGGAAAAATCGTTAAACGATCCGCCGCGCATGTTTGCCAGTACCCACGTCCGTGCGCCGACGCCCGCATCCGGCGGCCAGTATTTTTCGAGATCGTCGACCGGCATCGCCGGCAGCCCGATCGTCGCGTTGATCGCGGCCGTTTCGCCGGTCCTGGTCGCCACGCCTGCCAGCGTCACCTTCATGGTCCCGAAATCGATATCTATCCGGCCGAGTTTAAGCTGGTCCGGGCTGCGGTTGAGCTCGCCCTGAGCGGTAATTTTTTTAAAGGCGAGGGGCGCGGTACTGATGCCCGGGGCGGCAAATGTCCCGCCTGCACCCGAAATTCGGAATTTCGCGCTTCGTACGTTGCCGTCGAGATCGACGCGGAGTTCCGCATCGCCGCTCA
>Ga0209403_10005417_pt1 | contig 13361 bp, 11 predicted proteins | sample ArcticOcean_MG_C_8_FD_187440 | JGI IMG/M metagenome (GOLD analysis project Ga0209403, IMG submission 187440) | Marine microbial communities from western Arctic Ocean - ArcticOcean_MG_CB11_86 (SPAdes) (version 2) | ecosystem: Environmental > Aquatic > Marine > Oceanic | place: Arctic Ocean... | reverse complement strand
GTTCTTCATCGTAGCTGCTCTTGGAGGAGCGCACCGACCGCTTCTTGACCATGTATTTGCCGGTCAGTCCAACCATGTCCGGAGATGTAGCGGCGTAGACGGATGTCGAGGCTCCAGCTTCAACGCTAATCCCCCGCACGCCAAGAAGGAAGTTACAGAAACGGCCCAATAGTCCGTTGTTGGTCAAAAAGTTGGTTGCCACCAGTCCGGGGTGCAATGCGTTGACCGTTATTCCAGTGCCCTTGACTCGTCTGGCTAGCTCATAAGTAAACAGTACATTACAGAGCTTGGATCGGGAGTAGGCGCGCCAGCCAAAGTACCGATGGGGAGAGTGGATGTCACGCATGTTGAGACGGGCTTCTTTATGGGCCGAGGACGACACGTTGATGATTCTGGCTGGGGCTGAGTCCTTCATCACATCCAACAGTAAGTTGGTGAGCAGGAAATAGGACAGGTGGTTCAGGGCAAATGTTTTTTCAATGCCGTCAACGCTTTTTTCCCGTCCCAGGTAGATGGCTCCAGCATTGTTCACAAGAACGTCTAACCGCTCGTGGCGTTCTTTGAATGCATTAACTAGGCAGCGAATTTGATCTTGAGAAGAAAGGTCGGCCACCAAGAATTCCACCGCCGGGTTGCCGGTCTCCTCTCGGATCTCGATGGCGGTGACGGCGCACTTGGCGGGGTTGCGCCCAACGATCACCACGTTGGCTCCCATATGGGCCAATTCAAGGGCAGTAACGCGACCAATTCCTGCAGTTGCGCCGGTAACCAGGCACGTTTTCCCGGCAATGGCCTGGGACTTGCAAGATAGTTTCACGGTCAACTGCGCCTCCAGACTCTCTACAGATCTGTTTATCTTATAGTTGTCTCGAAAATCGTACCCTAAAACAATCACTTAACCTAGGACTGTTTGGCTCAATCTGATGGCCCAGGCGGGCCAACGATTTTGCAGAATAAGTTTGTTCCGGCGGCACTAATTGGGAACGAGTTTGGCCTCTAAAATTGATTACCCTAGGCCCGGGGAGTAACCTGATGCTCAGTAATGTCGGGCACACTCAGTGTCCTCCTGAAGTGCTTACTGGAACTGACACCCGAGCAGCCCAGAGAAATCAGCCGGAGATATTTAATGGATTTTGAACTTAAAGCCTTAACCGAAGACGGAAAAAAGATGGTTGAGCTGGCCGAGCAGCACTCCGCGGACTTCGCTGTTAAGGCCCTAGAACACGACCGCAACGGAACCTTTCCAATCGAAAACTTCAACGCAATGAAAAAGAGCGGTTTCGCCGCAGCCGGTGTGCCCAAGGAATTCGGCGGCCTGGGCGTTACTTCAGTCCATGACTGTATCGTGGCTCTAAGCCGACTGGGTCGGGGCGACGGATCAACACCATTAGCCTACATCATGCACCTATCCAGGACTCTGGGTACCGCACGTGCGTACCGTGCCTCCATCGCCTCGGGCGACGAAGTGAGACAGAAGCGGTCTGAAGACATGCTGAAGAAAATTGGCGCTGGCGAACTTTTTATTACGGTTGCCAACTCGGAACCGGGCGCAGACGTCCGGACCTCCAAAACCCTGGCAACCAAGACCGAAGGCGGCTGGCTGTTCAACGGCAGCAAGACCTTTGCCACCGGATCGCCCGCCGCCGACGTTTTGGCCATCCGGGCTAGGTTTGTCAACGACGCTGGCGAGGAGCGCATGGGAGCTACCATCGCCCCCGTCGACCGACCCGGTGTTGAGATAAAGAACAACTGGGACGGACTGGGGATGCGCGCGTCCGGCAGCCACGACGTAGTCTTCACTGATTACTTTGTCAGCGACGAAGAGTTTGACGACATTGGCGTATACGGCAAATTCAACGCCCAGTTTCTAGCTGTGGGCACGGCCTCAAGCATGGGTCTTTCGTCCATATTCTTAGGCATCGCGGAAACGGCCCATAAGCTTGCCTTGTCTGCCATTAAAAGACGGGAACGCGGAATCGATTACCCCATGAACCAGGTGACCATAGCCGAAAATGAGATCGACCTGGCCGCCGCCAGAGGGATATTGAGTCGCGGCGCTCAGTATTATGATGAGTTCTACCAGACCGGGGCCGACCTACCCGTTGGCGTGATCGACAACTCCAATGAAATGGCGTTCAAGATAATTAAGAACGGCGCCTGCACCAAGAAGTTCGTCATGGAAACCGCGGCGAACATCGTCGACCGCGCAGTCACGCTATACGGCGGCGGCGCGTACGTAGCCAACAGCCTGATGGCCAAGTTGTACCGCGACGTTAGGGCCGGTCAGTTCATGCAACCTTGGGCACGGAATCAAGCAATTGAACTGATTGGCAAAGTCTCTTTGGACCTGGACCCCAACGCAGATTAAGGGCGAAAAATTATGGCTAAAAACAAGATTACTTTTGGCGTGAATCTGTCTGTGGACAACTATTGGGACGTACCCGAGTTCGCCCGCCGAGCGGAGGACATGGGCTACGGCCGGGTCACCATGGGCGAGCACATAATGGACGGCAACCCGCCTCGACCCACGGTGTTGAATCTTCCGGCTATGGCCGCCGCGGCGGGTGCCACCAGAAACATTCGTGTCATGACCGGCATCGTTGTTGCTCCCTTATACCACCCAGTGACGCTGGCCAAGATGGTCGCCAGCGTCGACCAGGTATCGGGAGGCCGCTTGGACTTTGGCATCGGCATCAGCGGACAGCGCGGCACCAAAATCGAGTTCGACGCTGTGGGAGTTGATGTCCACACCAGGGGCAAACGCACCAACGAGATGATTGATGTTATGAAGCGTCTCTGGACCGAGGAGCACGTCTCGCACCACGGCGCTTTTTTCGATTTTGATGACGTGACCCTGTTGCCCTTCCCGGCCCAGAAACCATACCCACCAATCTGGGTGTCAGGGCGAAGTGACGCGGCCATGCGTCGTGCTGGCGAGATGGGTGACGGCTGGTATCCCTACTTGTTCACGGTGCGCCGAATCAAGGCCAGCAACGAGATGGTGCGCCAGTTCGCCGCCGAAGCAGGGCGAGACCTGACCAACTACAACTGGGGTCTGAACCAGCCAACGGCTATCTCGGCAGACGGCGATAAGGCCCTGGCTCTGGCAGTTTCCAATGTGGGCGAACGCTACGTCACTCCGGACCGGAGCGCGGAGAGCATCGCCCAAGCCCTGTGCATCGCCGGTACTCCAGAAAACTGCATCAAGGCCGTGGAAGAAAGAATCGACGCCGGAGTGGAACACATCAACCTGGGTTTCCTAGCCTCTGAACCAGACGATTTCTACCATCAGATGGAGTTGTTCGCCGACCAAGTGATGCCCCAATTTCAAGGCTAGTGCTCTGCTTATAAACTCGGGAACGCCAACCAAAACAGGAGCGGAATAATGCCAGATTTCATTTCTCTGAAGATTGAAAGCAATATAGCTGTCACCATGCGGGACGGCGTGACCCTGTATGCCGACATTTATCGACCGGATAGCGACGGCCCATTCCCAACTATCCTGCAACGGACGCCCTACGACAAGTCCACCAGCATGACCAATACTATGCTGGACCCCATCAGGGCAGCCAAGGCCGGGTTCGCGGTGGTAATCCAGGACACTCGGGGCCGGCACATGTCTGATGGTGAGTTCTACGCCTTCCGTGATGACATTAATGACGGCTATGACACGGTTGAATGGGCGGCCGCTCAAGCCTGGTCAACCGGCAAGGTTGGCATGTACGGCGCATCTTACGTCGGGGCCACCCAGTGGCTGGCGGCGATTTCCAGGCCCCCCCATCTGGTGACCATCGCACCTACAGTCACAGCATCCAACTACCACGACGGCTGGACGTATCAGGGAGGCGCATTTGAGCTGGGGTTCAACATGTCTTGGACTCTGCTGCAACTGACCCTGGCCAATTTCAAGAACGTCTCCGGGGTTCAAAACGTGCCCAGGGAACGGCGCGGGAAGCTGGTCCACGATGTGGACAACATGACGGAGGGATTCGAGTTCCTACCCACCAAAGACTACACCGGCCTGGATTCTGGTCTGGCCAAGTATTATTACGATTGGCTGGACCACCCTGATTTTGACGACTACTGGCAGGCACTATGTATCGAGGACCGCCACCCGGAGATTGATGTCCCGGCTCTGCACTTTGGCGGTTGGTACGACATCTTTCTCGGCGGCACCATCCGCAACTACCTGGGTATGACAAATTCCGGCGGAAGCGAAACCGCCAAAGCAGGCCAGAAGTTGGTCATCGGACCCTGGGCCCACGCCGCGCGCGGTTCGTTCATGTCCGGCAGTCGCTACTCGGGCATCATGGCTGACCCGGCGGCCATCGACGTAGACGGCATCCACCTGCGATGGTTCGACCACTGGCTGAAAGACGAGCAAAACGGCATCACGGAAGAAGCTCCAGTGCGCATCTTTGTCATGGGTGACGATGCCTGGCGAGAGGAACAAGAGTGGCCGCTAGCCAGGGCAGTTGAGACTAAGTACTACCTGCACAGTGGCGGCAAGGCCAACTCCAAGAACGGCGACGGCAGTCTAGCGACAGAGACTCCGCAGGCCGAACCAGCCGACGTTTTCCTCTACAACCCGGCCGACCCGGTGCCAACCACCGGTGGCGCGCTGTGCTGCAACCCCCACTTCGCCGCCAACGGCGCTTATGACCAAAGCCAGGTTGAAAACCGACAGGATGTGCTGGTCTACTCCTCGCCGCCGTTGGAAAGCGATGTTGAAGTCACAGGACCGGTCACGGTTTCACTTTGGGCAGCAACATCTACCAGGGACACTGACTTCACCGCCAAGCTGGTGGATGTTTGCGAGGAAGGTTGTGCCCGCAACCTGACAGACGGGATTATCCGCGCACGCTACCGCGAGTCCATGTCCAACCCAACGCTGTTGGAGCCCGGCAAAGCCTACCGCTACGACATTGACCTCTGGGCCACCAGCAACGTGTTCAAGGCCGGACACCGAATACGCGTGGAAATCTCCAGCAGCAATTTTCCCAGATTTGACCGCAACACCAATACCGGCAACATCATCGCTGCGGACACGGAACTCAAACCAGCGCTACAAACGGTGTTCCACGACGAACAGCAGGCCTCGTACATCAGCCTCCAAATCGTACCCAGATAATTTAGGACCAAACATGCCTGAAGAGACGACAGAAGAATGGGAAGCCATTGAGCGGGTTTCCGGTGACCCGTTCCGAGAGTGGTACTCCAAAGAGATCTGGGGCCAACGGGCGACCGACGATGATGCCCTGTTTGAGGTCATGAGTCTGCAGGTATTCCAGGCGGGCCTCACTTGGCAGATGGTACTTAAACGGCGTGATAGCTTCAGGGCCGCATTTGCCGATTGGAAGATAGATGATGTGGCGGCGATGGGCTCCACCGACATTGAACGTCTGCGTGAAGACACGGGAATCATCCGCAACCGACAGAAGATTCAGGCAGTAATCTCCAACGCCAGTGTGGTCCAAGAACTTCAAACAAAACACGGCAGTTTCTGCAGCTGGTTTTATGACGCGCTACCCGGCACTGATTACCCTTCACTACAAAAGGAACTACGCGCCACCTTCAAGTTCATGGGGCCGGAAATCTCCCGAATGTGGCTGATGGCTTCAGGTCGCATCACCCGCCAAGAAGGCGACAAATATGACCCGAGCCACTAGCGGCGTTTTGTAGCTGCCACTGACAGTAAGAATGTCTCATTTCAAGCCTGCGAATACACCATGAATCAGGTATGTTTATCACCTTTTGAGAACGGTGAGATTGGTCACATTTACGGGTTTCGGCTCGCTTTTAACCAAGCAGCATGGCAACGTAAATGCATGTTTATCAGTTTCTTGCAACGCCGTAAACAATAATTTACCGGGCTACTTTTTGCACTGAGCATGGTTGTTGGCCTGCTTGTTTTGTTCGCCAACCCGGCACACGCGGAGCATCAAGACTTTGTGGGTCATGAGCCCGCTCAGTGCGACATTTTAGACTTTGATGGCCCCCTTGAGCGCAAGATCATCGGCACATCCCTTTCCATCTCGTCCGAAATCAGGGCGACGTTCAATCAATTCGGCTGCCGGATTACCGGTGAGTTGGAGATCATGTCTTCCCGGTTTACCGGTAGCGGCACATCTCATACCCTCGCCTGTGACGTATATCCCAGTGACTTGCCGCCGGTCTATTCTGCGGGAACGAACTTCATGGACAGGGAATTGATGCAGTGACGGGCGTTGGTGGGGGTGAAACCCTCACCCATAAAAACGTGGCCCAAGTGTCCGCCGCAAGCAGCGCACTCCACTTCGATTCGATGGCCGTCCGCATCTGGCAGGTGCTTCACTGCGCCATCCACCTCTTTATCAAAGGCCGGCCAACCGCAATGGGCGTCAAACTTGTCAACGGACCGGTACAGTTCGGCGTTGCACCGCCGGCAGATGTAGGCGCCATCCTCATAAAAATTGTCATATTCCCCAGTGAAGGGCCGTTCGGTCCCCTTGTACTCGATCACATACTTTTCTTCTGCGTTTAGGGGGTTGTAGTTTGAGTTGGTCATATCATCCCTTTAGTTTGAAGATTTTAATGGGTTGTGTCTGGCGTTGGGAAAATGGCTCATCCAAACCAAGGACACTGAGATTCTACGCCTAGAATCCCGTATTCGGTCAAGTCCATATTGTTGATTCGTAGCGGTATTGGACCTCCGGGTCCCACGAAATGGCCCAAATGGACCATTGATGTGACCGCGATGGTACTGCCATTAGGTCTCCCTCGGCTAAATACTAGGGCCAACAACGCTGAAGAAACCGTTCTAGAGCACAAATAGGTTCTCAAAACACTAACACCGTCGTTATCTCCCCCCTGATAACGACGGTGTTCTCTTTTCTGGTGACCTCAGATTATGCGTATGCTATCCTCATACGCAAGCCATTATGGCTAGACAATTACCAACTAAAACCGACAGGTCAACCAATGGTTACAGTCACAGATAAACAAACTGAACGATCTCAAGGGACCGGTGGGCGCTTTTGCGAAGGATGCCCCAGATGCCGTGATGACGATGCTGGTTTTTGCAAGCAGCAACATCCCCAATACAACGGTCTCCACCCCGTTTGCCGAGTGTGCGGCCATTGCGCTCTAAGAGGGAGCCACTCCGATGACACTTCCGATTTGAAGTAGCCCGTTTGAACTAGTCTGTTTTGGCGGACGGAACCATCTCATACAGCTTGATCTTGGCCGGGGTTGGGAACCTGCGGCGCCCCACAAAACTTTTTCCGCGTTAGATAGGACGGTGTATTGGACTGGACCGTTTACATTTTGCAATGCGCTGACGGGTCGCTCTATACAGGCATCACCAATGACCTGGAACGCCGGTTTGCCGAACACAAGGCGGGCAAGGGCGCTAAATACACCAAGGGCCGCGGTCCACTGCAATTGGTTTACCAGGAAAATTGTGAAGACCGGCCGCAAGCCTTAAAACGAGAGAACAAGATCAAGGCCTTAGACAGAGCTGCCAAGGTGACTCTCATTGCCTCTGATCCTATCTCTGAACTCTAACCCCACATACTCTACGGCTCCAGGACTCTCAACCGGCGGATTGAATTTCAGCATATCGTCGGGCCACAAACTATCCATATTGAAACTGAGTGGTTGAAGTTAACGGGCCAATTGTTAACCTAAATACAAGCGAATAGTCGCTATGGAGGCAGGTTAATGATCTACGCACTGGTTGTCGAAGACAAAGAAGACATCAGAAATCTGTAGGTGGAACAGATGGAAGACAAAGGCTGCGATGTTCGCAAGGCCAACGACGGCGCCGTTGTTTTGGTTACATCAGTCAACACGCCAGACGTAACTATGAAAGCAGTGGGGTTGGGCGTGAAGTATAGGCTGGCCAAGCCCTGGGAACAGAGTCAACTTGATTTCGTATTTGAGAGCGCGCTGAATCTGAATAAGGCGCGCTAGCTATCCCAAAATCTTTGGAGCACGCCGCTCCATTCAAAGACCTAAACGGCCAAAACTTCAATGGCCGCTGACGATAACCCACAGGTCCTGACCTCTTTGAATTTCTGTATCAAATGCCTCTCAACCATCCGTGGTAGATGCAGGGGCTAAATGCCAGGCTTGGGCACAGGACTATGCAGGTCAATTTAGCTAACCTATAATTGGTACTGATTCATATGGCCTGGACAATAGCTTAACAACTCCTACCAACTCACATGGGCCCGTGAAACTTGTTTATTGATGAGGAAGAACATGCCAGAAGCGTCCCAAATTATTTACACCAAAATTGATGAGGCCCCCGCCCTGGCCTCCCACTCCCTGCTGCCGATTCTTCAGGCTTTTACCAAGGGTTCCGGCATTGAACTGGAAGCCTGGGATATTTCGTTGACTGGCCGCATCATTGCCAACTTCCCGGATAAGCTCACAGATGATCAAAAGATTCCTGATTATCTACAGATGTCCAGCGTGCTGTGTGACGACCCAAAGGCGAATATCATCAAGCTACCCAACATCAGCGCCTCTATTCCACAGCTGAAAGGCGCGATTAAGGAATTGCAGGACAAGGGGTATGACATCCCCGATTACCCCGATGATCCTGCTAACGACAGCCAACAACAGCTTCAAGACCGTTTCTCCAAGGTTCTGGGAAGCGCAGTAAACCCGGTACTGCGGGAAGGAAACTCCGACCGCCGGTCAGCCACCGCAGTAAAAGAGCACGGCAAACGCAACCCACACCGAATGATGAAGGACTGGCCTGAAGCGTCCAAGTCCCGCGTCGCCCACATGACCGGAGGCGATTTCTACGGTAGTGAAAAGGCTGTGACCATTGCCGCCAACGGATCAGCCACCATCGAATACGTCGCCCGCGACGGACGAACTACAGTCCTCAAAGAAGGCATCCCACTCACCGCCGATGAAATCGTCGACTGTTCCGCGATGAACGTAAGGGAACTCCGCGAGTTCTACGCCGAAGAGATGGAAAAGGCCAAAGCCGACGGCATACTGCTTTCATTACATGTGAAGTCGACCATGATGCGCGTATCTGATCCGATTATATTTGGCCATTGTGTGTCGGTTTACTACCAGGATGTCTTCACCAAACACGCCGCTGAAATGGATGAGCTGATGGTGAACCCGGACAACGGACTCGCCGAGCTCTACACCAAGATTCAGTCTCTAACCGACGAGAAGCGGGAAGAGATTGAGGCCGATATCCAGGCCGTGTATAACGACCGCCCAGAGTTGTTCATGGTCAACTCCAACCGGGGTATCACGAACCTTCACGTACCCAGTGACGTGATTATTGACGCCACAATGCCCGTGATGATCCGCGACGGCGGCCAGACCTGGGGCCCGGATAATGAACTACATGACACAGTGGCAATGATTCCTGACCGGTCTTATTCCACTCTGTACCAGGCGGTCATTGACGACTGCAAAGAAAATGGAGCGTTTGATCCAGCCACCATCGGCAGCGTTGCCAACGTTGGTCTGATGGCCCAAAAAGCCGAAGAGTACGGCTCTCACGACAAGACCTTCCGGGCTCCCGGCAACGGAACAATCAGGGTTGTAGACCAATCAGGCACAGTTCTGATGGAACAGCTGGTTGAGCAAGGCGATATTTTCCGGATGTGCCAGACCAAAGACGAGGCGATTCAGGACTGGGTAAAACTAGGGGTCAACCGGGCCAGAATCACCGGCTCACCAGCCATATTTTGGCTGGACCCGCTCCGCGGTCACGACTCTGAACTGATCAAGAAAGTAGACAAATATCTGCCCAACCATGACACATCGGGGTTGGACATCCACACTATGACTACCGTGGACGCAATCAAGTTGTCCATGAAACGGAGTCGCGCGGGTGAAGACACCATCTCCGTGACCGGTAACATTCTACGGGACTATCTAACCGACCTATTCCCCATTTTGGAACTGGGCACCAGCGCCAAGATGCTCTCTGTCGTGCCACTACTTAAGGGTGGTGGAATGTTTGAAACCGGAGCCGGCGGATCAGCCCCCAGGCACGTCGAACAATTCTTGGAAGAGGGTCATCTGCGGTGGGATTCTCTGGGTGAGTTCTGCGCCTTGGTCGCCTCGTTTGAGCATCTCAGCCGAATGTTCAGCAACGACAAAGCTCAGCTCTTGGCCGACACACTGGACCAGGCGATTGGAAAGCACATGGAGCAAAACCGTGCGCCGTCGCGTCGCGTCAACGAACTGGACAGCCGTGGCAGCCATTTCTACCTGGCCATGTACTGGGCAGAAGCGCTGGCCAAGCAGACCCAGGATGCCGAGTTCCAAGCTCGGTTTACCGGAGTCGCCGAACAGATGGCAGCCAACGAAGAGAAGATCGTCCAAGAATTGAACGACGCCCAAGGGCAGCCGGTGGACATCGGTGGGTATTATCATCCCAGCGATGAGCTATCATCCAAGGCCATGCGCCCTAGCGCCACCCTCAACGCCATCGTGGACGCACTCTAGCAACGGCTCAGCCGGTTTAATAGCAAGCAAAAAGCCCTCTGACTTTTCGTCAGAGGGCTTTTTTATGCCTTTGATAAATTGGGTCTCGGTTTTACGGCTGTCCTAATCGTCATCCGTTGCAGCAGGTTTTTGTGTTGCGAGAGGAACCATCGCCAAAACCACTGACGCTACCAAGTAGATGCCCGAGATGTAAAAGAAAGTCGATTCAATCCCAACTGAGTCGAATAGCTTGCCTGCTATTAGTGGAGATGAAGCGGCCATCACAAACCTGGAGAATGAGAACACGCCAAGGGTGCTGGCAGCCACTCTCTGCCCCACCACATCAAGGGCCGCTGCGGTCAGGATGGGTTGGTCGCTAAAGAAGAATATGCCCATCAAGGCCAGGATGATTACCAGCCCAACCCCATCGCCAAAAGGAACCAACAACGCCGTCAGGATACAGAGGCCCAACATCCCGGGGATCAACACCAACTTTCTCCCAAAGCGGTCTGAGATGTACCCAATAGCTGGTGTAGCCACCACGCCCACGCCCACCAACAATGCGATGTGCAGTCCTAAAGCGGCGTTTCCCAGGCCCAGTTCCTCATCAAGTCCCAGATACAAGGCCAGAAAGGGAAGAAACGCCACGTTGGCCATGCCACGGAGACCAGCCACGGCCATTATTCCCCACAACCTTGGGTGTTCCGCGAACGATTGCCGAGTGTTTGCTATCTGCTCGCTGAACCCGGAAGTCTGCCTTTCCTGAGAACCGGTCTTGCCGATGTCCCGAAACGCCCAAAACACCAGGACGGTCGACAGCAGAGGAATCGCCGCGTAAATGCTGAGAATACCCTGCCAACTGAGCGCCAAGAGCAGCACTCCGGTAAGTGCCGGACCAACGACATCCCCCACGTTGCCGCCCACACCGTGGATGGACAATGCGGTGCCTCTACGGTCGACGAACCGCCGAGATAGGGCTGCTGCTGCGGGCAGGTGCCACATGGAAGCGGCAACAGCCACAACGGCCATACCGATCAGCAACACAAAATAGCCCGGCGCTATCCCCATGATCAGCCAACCCAGGCCAAATAGCCCCATACACATGGCCAGCACCGCCCCCCAGTGTTGGCGGACCAAGTCGGTTACCACTCCACCCGGCAGGGCAATCAACCCTGACACGACTTCACGAGTCGTCGAGATGGCACCAACTTGAAGGCCACTCAGGCCAAATGTGGCCACCACCTCCGGCAGCATCACAAAGAAACTCTGGGCAAACCAGTGGAATACCGAGTGGCCGACGCTCAATCCGCCTAATATGAACGGCCCTGAGTCCCGTATTTGACTGAGTTCTTCTTCGGTTGGATCCGTTTGAGCTTCCAACATTCTTGCCTCTTAAACGATGGACTGGGTCGAATCAGGAATTTGTCCCGTTCAAGACAATCAATATAAGAACCGGTCTTCTCGAACCCCTAGCACTATAGGATGAGACTCTGGCCGAGTCAACGCGCGTGGCCGTTCCCGGAACAGCGTTCTTCCAGACCCTTCTAGTGGCCGATCATAAGTTATCATGGCATCCAAAAGTAATTAGTTGTTTGGATTTTGGGCACAATTTTCACGGTAAAGGAGTAGCTAGGATGGCGGGGAACTCGATTCCATTGGCGAAACAGGTTGTCGAAGGCCGGTCAAATGCCGTCACTCTCGATGCTGAACAGGAGAAGCGATTTCAAGGTCTGGTGGAGAACGTGACAATGATTGACCTCCATCAGCACCCAATGGTGAAGCCGGAAGACCCCAGTCGGTACATGGAATACCTGCGTAGCGGCGACTACGAGTGGGGCTACGAGGCGATACGCCACGGGGGTTTCACCGCAGTAGGAACGGCCAACGTCTACCGGGGCATGCTGAACGCCGAGGACATGTCATTCATCAGGTTTGAAGACCTTCTCGATGAGATTGGCCTGATGCTGTCTGATGTTGGTCGTAACGACGAGGTCGTCAAAGTCAGCAACTCCGATGAGATTGAAGCAGCCAAGCAGCAAGGCAAGGTGGGTATATTGCCAACGGTGGAGCACCTGGCCATCGGTAACGAATTGCAGCATGTGGATGTCCTCTATAACGCCGGCATCAGACTGGCAGGGATGACCTACCGCCGCAAGAGCTATATCGGAGACGGCCACCTGGAGCGCAACGACGGCGGGCTGAGCTTGTTCGGAATCGAAGTCATACAGAGGATGAACGAACTTGGCATGGTGGTTGACCTGTCCCACGCATCCTTCCGGACCGCGATGGACGCCATCGAGTTCTCCGAAGCTCCGGTCGCCTTCAGCCATGACGGATCCTACACACTAGGCCTGAAGCAGGGCGGCGGCGAGTACGCTGCAGGGCGGCTCAGAAGAGACGAAGAGCTGCTGGCCTGCGCGAAAAAAGGCGGCATCATCGGGGTTACCGTGCAGCCATCGGTGATTAGCAGCTGGGGGTCTGAACTGAGCCTAGACCTGCTGCTGGACCACTACGACTATATGGTCAAGCTGCTGGGCATAGACCACGTGGCCATCGGCACTGATTCGAGCATCGATGTGCGAACCTCAGGCTTTGTCAGAGGCGTCGACTCCCCCGCTGAAGGCAAGAACATCATCCGAGGGCTAATCACCCGTGGCTATTCCGACGCCGACATTCTCAAAATTACCGGCGGCAACTCCCTGACATTCTTCCGCCGGGTAATGAGCTAGCAGCCGATACTGCATTCAATTAGAAACCCGAAAATATCTTGCGCAACGCTCGAATTTGTTAGGTTAAGGTCAACAAGGTGTTTGCCCATTGTTTTGCTCTGACAGCAAGTTCTTCGGACGGAATAATGGCAGGCACAGGGATGGACATTGGAGAGGGTGTCGGGGCATTTGTAGGCCTGG
>Ga0209403_10005412_pt1 | contig 13372 bp, 4 predicted proteins | sample ArcticOcean_MG_C_8_FD_187440 | JGI IMG/M metagenome (GOLD analysis project Ga0209403, IMG submission 187440) | Marine microbial communities from western Arctic Ocean - ArcticOcean_MG_CB11_86 (SPAdes) (version 2) | ecosystem: Environmental > Aquatic > Marine > Oceanic | place: Arctic Ocean... | reverse complement strand
TCACTAACGAGTTCCCTTGAGTGTATGTATAGAGACAGGTGATGCGATGCGAATCAGCATACCTGGACGTCGTCGCCGTCCATCATGGTAGAGATGAGCGACGGGTCGGTCACTGGAGTTAGTGGATCGTGCTAGGGTAGCGCAGCCTGGTCTCACTCTAAATATATGTGCCTATGGCGATTAACTATGGAATTGTAATCACTATTGGTATATTCACGAGTACTAAAGTTGCTTGGTCGAATCCGAGCACCTCTGTTCGTGTTTTGCTTTGTCCCAGTGTCACTCGAAGGTCTATTTATAGTCTTTTCGAGGTCCTGGTTCTCGCTGACAGCTCCGTCCTGAAGAGCACTTCAACCTGTGGTTATTGTCCTACCAAGTTGCTCCAGCGCGGATATGTACGCGTATGTAGTATACTTCTGTATACGCGGTGTACGCATACGCGTGTACGCATACGCGTGTACGTAGTTGAATAGTTGAAGTATACCTTCATACTGACATGCCAGTGTAAGTCGGTACTCAATTTCACCTAGGTACTATATCCGATATCGATTTACTATTAGAGCAGATTTGAATGGCGGCGGTCGCGACCTAATTGATGATGAGCTCATCGTCAATGTCGCGATACGTAGTACTCGTAGTACTAGTATAGATCGTACAGTAGTATCGTGGATACTATTTCACCTGGTACCTTCACCTGCAGTTATACACTTGTGTATACTGGGGTGAATTTAGATACCTGGTCAGCAGCCGCGTGAGGTTGCCAATATCCGATCTTGTCATCGCGTGGCCTCTGGAAGCCCGAACGCGCTCTGGAAGTTCGCTCCGCTGTGATCTGATGAACTTCGCCGGTATCAGTAGAGATAAATATTTGTTACCTCGTATTGTATCGTCGAAAGTATTTTCATCCGTATTTGTCACATGAACGTCGTTGCCATCAATATTTGTATCTGCTGTTTTGTCGGCGTATGTTGCCGTCCATATATAATAGCAGACCGTAGCAGGATAATACCTGTCAAGTATTCTGCCCATTCAGCTTGGATACCCCGTACGTCTTATATGTGCGTACGGTTATCATTTCCGTTAGTCCACCGTACACGTGTCACATAGGACCACGTGCGGGACCACCCCGCGTCTCATAGGATCGCGTGGGGGGAAATGGGCCGGTCTTACACCACCGCCTCGTATCCAAGGTGATTTATTGAGTTGTGTAACCATCACAAACTCAACACATCTAACTTTTGTCAGTGCTCAGTTTAAGCAAGTTTTGTTCCTTGACCTCGGGGCGTATATATTACACCCCGCCCGCAAATTGTTGCCCCTGTGGTTTCAATTGAAAACCATATGTATACGTCCGGTCCAGGATGCCAAACTGTTGCAATCCTGTTCCTTTGTTGCCGTCAACTGTTGTAACCATGTAACCATGTTGCCGTCAAACTGTTGTAACCGTGTAACCGTGTAACCATGTTGCCGTCAAACTGTTGTAATTGTTGCCCGTATGGTCCTCTGACTGAATCTTCAATCTGGCGTACCTGGTGGCATTATTCATCGTTTGTCGGTGGTCAGTTATCGTTTTTTTTTTTTTTTTTTTTTTTTTTTCTTTTTTCTGTTTGATTTCTTGGCATTTTGTCATATGAACATTTCGGCGTCGTGAGCGTCGTCTTTCCGTTTGCGGTGGAACTTTTTCAATATTTTCTGACAGTTCGTTAGGTTGGTCGTGGGTTCCCATGTGCATTCTTCATATGGGTATCCTGACCACTTCACAAGATATCGTTCTTTCCCTTGGATTCCACGTACGTCTACCAATGATTCAACTGTGTACTCGTCGGCATCTGCTGCATTGGGAAGGGACGACGCCCTATCAATGGCAGTTCCGGGTCCATCAGAAGCTTTTAGTAGATGAGCGTGAAATACCGGGTGTATGTGGGATTGTGGTGGTAGCATAAGTTCGAAGGACACTGGTCCGAGTTGGCGTAGGATCTTGAAGGGGCCATAAAATTCTTGGCGCAACTTCTTGATCTTGCGGTGCTTGTCCCATGGCAAGGTGATACCTTCCGTGGACAGGTAAGCATATTTCCCTGGGGTGAGACCACCCACCAAACGCCGCTTTTTGTCTCCTCTTTGTTGCCATTCTCTCGTGAGAACCAGTCTTTCTTGTACCTCTCGTTCTATATTGGCAATTCCAGCCACGAACTCATCAATGGAAGGTGGAACTTCGTATTTTCTCGATCGAAGGATATTATCCATATCTAATTTGGTAAGAGGGTTTCTTCCTCTTTCCGCATAGTATGGAGACACGCCGGTGGCCTTTGCCATCGTTGTGTTGATCGTGAATTGTATTTTCGGCAGTAGTGAGACCCAATTGCTCTGTTTGTAGTTAATGTTCATGCGCATTAACTCTTCAACATGTGCGATTGCTCTTTCTGTCTGTCCGTCCGTCGATTGATGACGTGACGAGGATATGCTCAAAGTTATACCTAATGCGGCATGGAAATCTTGCCACATCTTAGATGTAAATTTTGAATCTCTATCCGATACAATCTCGATGCATATACCGTTTTCGTAGATGATATGTTTCATGAACAGTTCTGCAGTCAATTCTGCATTGGCAATATCCCAAGTTGGAATAGTCCAGATCCGTTTTGAAAATCTATCTACTATCACCATTATCGCTGTGTACTCGTGTCTCGATGACATTGGCAAATGTGTCACAAAGTCCATCGAATAGTGAGTACCACTGCGAGTAGGTTGCTGTAAACTATTCAGCAATCCTTGTGGTGATTGTCTATCGATCTTATTTTTCTGGCATGCCTGACATGTACGAATATATTCGTGTACATGTTTTGCAATACTTGGCCAGTATACGCGTCTGCGTATCTCATAATAAGTTCGATTTTCACCAAGGTGTATACTGGTTATCCCGTCATGTGTTTCTGCGATGATTTTCTTTCGTAAAGTCATACGTCCTGTTGATATAGAATCGTCAGGCACGCATAGTAAATCTTCGCCCATACTGGATACCTTGTATAATAAACCCTTGTTTATATGGTATGTGTCATTCTTAGCCCGGGCCTGTGCATTACTAATCGTATTGCATACCCGTCTAGAATTTTTCGGCAGTTTAAGCTTTCGCTTTTTACTGTCTTCTTGTACTTTCAACATTTGCTCAATTTTGCTATGCAGCTTAATTGGCACATCCCATGTTTTGAACTCCTTTGCCGATTTGGACTTAGGATTCAGGGCATGTTTCTGGCGTAATTCATCCCCTATAATTTTGTACAGAGTAGCAAAGTCTGGACATTCCATGTAACTTGCTGCATCCACTGGGATATTGACCTCAGCTGGTGTTGCTCTGTAAAACAGTAGTGACTCTGTTTGAGTTGGGTGTTGTTCGAGTAAAAACTCATCGAACGTTATATTCGCATCAGAATAATGTAAAGTTGTATGATCGTTCGTAGTTCCGTGTGTGATTTGCTCGATGTCCTGTATTGTCGCTAGGGTTTGCTGTGTCTCCACATGCATGCACGCAAGATTCTCACTCTTGTTGAATGCAAGTGTAGTTTGCTTATGCCCTTCTGCAGCAATTAAACGGGACAAGGCGTCACCTACCACATTTTTCGTTCCTGGTATATAATGAATCTCGTACTCGTATTCGCTCAGGGCTAAGGCCCATCTTGCAATACGACCTCCAGTTTCTTTTCCCTTCTTTAGGAACTGTAAACTGTGGTGGTCCGAAAGACATTTTATCACGAACGGTGTGGCTAGTAGGAAGTGTCGGAATTTGTCAACTGTAAATTTGACTCCGAGGCACTCTTGCTCTTGCACGGAGTAATTTTTCTCTGCATCATTGAGTCGCCGGCTGCAGTATGCAATTGCGCACGGTCGATCACCATAATACTGGAAAAGCACTCCTCCTACCGCTATCCCCGATGCGTCCGTGCAAATATATATTCGCCGCATCGGATCGAATTGCCGTAACACTGGGTATTTCGTTATAGCCATCTTCAATTCCCTGACACTTTGAGATGCTGTTTCATCCCATGCCTCAGGTAATTTAGTGTTCTTTTTCAGCAATTTTGTCAATGGCAGTGCCATTGTAGCATAGTTATCTATCCATTTTCTATAGAAGCCAGTCATCCCCAAGAAAATACGTATATTCGCTTGTGAGTCACTAGGCTCCGGCATGGAGATAATTGATCTCACTGACTCTGTGTTCATGAACATTTGTCCTTGTCCTACTACAATGCCTAGATATTTCACATATCTGGCAAAGAAGAAGCACTTTTTCATATTCAGCGACAGTTTCTCTTTCGATAGAACTTCGAATAGGCGCAGTAAGTTTCCTTTGTGGGTATCTGGGTCAGTAGACCAGATGATAATGTCGTCCAAAAATATGGAGACAAAGCCACGGACTTTCTCACCAGCGTCGTCTCTACTATCGAACTCCTGCGCATCTACGGCTAATCTTTCATATAGAATGCCGTGATTTCGCATTATACCTTCTAAAGCTTGTTGAAAATAATGAGCACTTGATATCAAGCCCATTGGAACAACCTTGTATTCGAAATTTCCGTAGGGTGTTGCGAATGCTGTTTTCATACGCGATTGCTTATCCAAATTTAATTGCCAGTATCCTCGATCCAAGTCGCAGGTACTCAAAATTTTGGCATTTCTCAATCGTTGCCAGCATTCATGCATATCTGGCATATAATATGATATTGGTTTAGTTCTAGCGTTTACACCGCGTAGATCTACCAAAAATCGCCAGCCCCCGCTAGATTTTTTCAGAATAAGTACTGGACTACACCATTCACTCTTGGAAGGTTGTATCCAGCCTTGGCTTACCATTTCATCGCAAAAAAGTTTAAGTTGACCTTGGAGTGCTTGTGGAACACGGTACGTCCTCCTAGGAGGAGGTCCCACAACATCGTCCCGGTCTTCTATTTTGAGGGGTTCCGTATCAAGTGTACGGAATTTTGTCATAGGGGTTATGCATGCAAATCGTTGTTTATCCTTGAGTACTTTTTCAACCCAAGGTATATACTGTGGATCTGTGGCATTAATCAGTTCCTCAGGGAGTTTTTTCGTTTTCGTATCTTCGAAAATTTTCATATGCTCATTAGCACTCTCCTGTTCCATAGGTTCTAATTTCCTATTTTTATATTCCTCAAGTCTCTTTTTGCTGGTTGCACACAACGTCGCAAATCCTGTACCAGAGCCTGTCGTTTTAAATTTTTCGGCACTGTTAGGTTTGTGTCTGCGATGTGAACGTCTTCCAGACGTCCAATCGTTGCTGTGCTTCCTAGTTTTTACTACAGTATTTTGGGTATGTACTGTAGTTTGAGTTTGCCCGCGTCGGCTAGAAGGTCGGGTACACTTACCCTTAACAGGTTTTGCAAATTCACTTGCATGTGCTGTTAGTGCGGCTAACTCCTCGCTGATTTCACTATAATCTTCGTCTAATACATCGTCATTCCGCACCGCCGAACTGCTCGATGGCAATATTGTTCGATCAGATGGTAGATGACCTAGTGATGTAGAATTGTCAATGTCCATACTGTCCTGCACACTAGTTTCACCTAGCGCAGGTACAGTACCAGTCTCGTCCAAAACACTAGCCGTATCGTACGTAGCTAGCATTGGTACAGTTAGCTGAGGTACCGCCGGGCGACACGATGGCCATTTGCCGCGATCACGTACTTGGTCATTAATATTCGATTTGTCCATAGGTATTGGGATCGTACTAGCCATAATCCCGGTGGGCTTCCCCACAGGACCGTTCCGACCGTCCGCGAGCGGCGGATTTTCATCCCCCTCATCGTCGGCCGTTAGATTCGTCAAGTCGCCCAAACTTAGTACAAACATAGTCTCTGAGTTATAGTCAGCGTCAGAAAACTCCCGATCGATGGGTCGTGTACTATTACCTCGAGTTACACGCCATTTTTTGTCGGCTTTGTTCTGGGTTTGAGTAATTTTCTTACGCAGAGCATCTGCATGTAGAAATTTTACCTCAGTAGGTGGGATATCAATATCCCCGCCCAGGTTTACCATGGTATTTAGTAACTGGTCGTAATCATTCTCTATCCCCTTATTTGTAGGCATAGAGCTTTGATGTACAATGGTTGATAAGCCATGTACAATTATTTCCTTATGTCGAGCATTAGTAAATCTAATCTCTAATCGGTGTGGTGTCAAAGTAAGTTTATGCTTACTGATCCAATCATTACCGAGTATCATACCTATAGAGCATGGAAGTGCATCCATAATTGCTACCTCTACAGGTAGTACCTCATTTTGGAGAACTATTTCCAAAACTGCTCTATGGGTTGTATTGCTCTGGGAACCATCCCCGAGTAATACGGTGAGAGGCATGTATATCATGTCAACCTTCCCAAGTTTTGCTATCATGTCTTTGGAAATAAAGCTACAGCTAGCCCCGGTGTCAATCATAGCTTTACACCTTAGGCTGGCTTGTTTTGGTTTCCCGACAGCAACACGTATAATGAATTGTTTGAAGGAATGGTCTTCCTTTGTACAATCATTATCTGGGGTTTCAACCCCCCCCGCAGCTTTTTCCTTCCCTAAGGGTGCCTTATTTACACCAGTAGCTTTACTGCGTGTGTAAGGTACTTCTGTGGGGTCTGCAGGTACGGGTGTCTTATTAGCAGGTATTCTCTTCGGAATATCTCCTACTAATTCCCGTAAATCGGTATGGAAATTGTCTGGGACACGTTTGCTTACCGATCTCGTGGACTTGTCAACGTGATCGTTCGCGTCGGCCTCATCATCGGGCTCGAACTCCGTGTCGGACAGGTTCATTTCCGCCGGTTCGTAGATCGTCTTGTATTTGTTGTCCGTGCTGCGTTGTGGTCGTCGTGCACTTGGTAGCGTGCACAGCCAGCGCAGCCCTGGTTTAACCTGTCCTATTGCACATAAACGTACAATCGGTACCGGTTTTGCAGTCTTTTGCGTCATAAACATGCATAAAATTGCTGTTTCACCAGGCTTAGGGATAACAGATGCATTTGCATCTACGATCTTCATCTTGACTTCCGCGATTGGTTTATGTTTGGGTATTACCGGCCAATTCATTTTGGACTTCTGGTAACAATCATAACTACAATACTGCTTCAGTCTCCTAGGGTGTTTGGTACACAGCTGGTCAACCGCTGTGTTATTGCACCAAAGGTTTGCACACGGTCTCGTGCCTGGCTCGCTAACCTTTCTGGTACAACTCTGCTGTACCTTATTAATAAGCCAATGGTAGGTGAATAGGCATGATTTTGCAATACTGGTTGCCCAATCATTTGCCCTATTCCTTATACCTAACGTTTTCGTTGGTGTCAGCCCTCCTGAACATTCCTCACGGCACGCCGAGGCACGTGGCGAACACCCCAGTGTTGGCCCGTACATCTTGGTATGTTCAGAGGCGGCTTCATCAATTCGATCGTTATTGGGGTAGGTATCTGGTAATGTAGGTTGGTTCCGTAAACTAGGTAAAGTTTGTTCTTCATGGTTTTCCACGCCATGTGAGACTCCCACAGCCTGATTCGCTATTGGATAGAGATCATCCTTTCCGGATGATTTCAATAGCAATAAATCAGCTGTGGCTAACTTTCACCATTGTTTCGACCTTCCCTTCATTTGCTGTTTACCGCCCCGACCTTTACCTTTTCCGTTCTTCCTCGGAGGATTAGAACGTTTCGTCACCTTTGAGCACGTGGTAAGATTATGGCCCGGTGCCTTACACACGAGGCACCACGGGGTCGACGATCCTGCTGGCCAACAATCTTTGCAGTGTAACGCCCGATATTTGGGGTCCGATGCATGTATGTTGGGTCGCAGTCTGCCTTGAGCATCTACCCGCTTATTCCAAATTGCTTCAGAATAGTTGGGTTTCATATCTCGCAGTGAAGGTATTTGTGTCCCATTTGAGTCCCGCCCTGAACTGTGTTTCGACTGTGAGTACGATTTAGCAGAGACACCGTCTCCGTCGTCAAACATAGCAAACAAGTTCTGGGTCTTTGGGTTGCTCCTTTTGGCTGGGTTATAACCTGCCGCAGCTTTACGCTTAAACTGCCCAGGTTTGTTCCGGCTCACCATCGCGTTTAGATTGCGATGGGGATGAGCTGAACGACCGCCTGGCGCTTGCTTATGACCCTTCTGTGCTGAACGCACAGCTTGATCTCGCGTAATCATATATTTGGCCAGCGTAGCTGGATCAGTAGATTCAAAATCAGGGTAAGTGGTTTTGAGCCATACTGCCAAAGATGGCTCGACGGATGACAACAACAGTTGTCGTTCCAAATCCGGTAAGATAGCTTTTATCTCGAGCCGGTCGAGCTCTGCGCTTTTCAGCATTCTCCTAGAGACATATGCTTTCATATCTTCATGAGGCATCTGTGACAGATCGAGATACGCCCTGGTACACGTACCTTTCCGGTCGGTTGGACCGTACTGTAACGTGAGCCAGTCGAAAATCTCGTCATAGTCAATATCAGCTGCTTGTGCATATTTCGGTCCCTCCCGATGGGGATTTAAGAACTCTGCGAGTATCGCCTCGTTTACTTTGAGTTCCACCGCCTTCGTTAGAAGGTGGCTTGTCCGCAGCGGCTTCGCCACATGATTCGTGAGCATTTCCAATGCTCTGCGAAATTCAATTGGCGTCCGTTTATCGGAGTGCCGATATTTCAGCTTATCTTCCACCTTAGGCCATTCAAGCTCACGAGGTAATCGTACTGCTTGTGGTCTGGGTGGATGAGGTGCTGCGTTCCGTTCTAGATCCCTTGCAGCTTGCGCATTTCGCAACGCAAGGTCTAGGTATGCCGAACCTTCGTCATTCTGCATAACGCATCGAACATACTGTTCGATCGTTAGATTAGCTAGAATCCGAAGTCTCTCATTGGCAGTGTCTAAGCGATCTTCGGACCTCCTGGATGCAGAGTGGGATCTCGATCCCGCTCGCGACCCAGAGTTCGAATCACTACGACTCCTGCTTCGGCTGCGGCTGCTATGATGTTCAGACGCCGGGGAGCGTGAGCGTGACGGACGTCGGGTTTCACCCCTGGCGTCGCCAGCTCCTGCTTGCCCGCGCTGATGTTCATCATCGCTAGAGTCTCGCCGCCGCCGTCTAGGCGCGGGCGACTCTGTCCGTCTGTGACCTGCAGGGCGGCGGGGTCCATCCCCGTCGCTGCCATCGTCACTATCGTCCTTATCAGGTTGCCCGGACGGTGCTCCCGCTGCAGTACGCTGGGTACGTGCAGAATTCGTACTATCAGTACGCGGTACAGCCGTCGGATCATTCACGCTCTCACCTGCAGGTACTTGAGTACTATTATTAGTAGTACTAGTATTGTACCCTGCTGGTAGGGTACCGGCATTCACGCCTGTACCCGTAATTTGTGCGTGAGATCCATTTCCGGGTTCCGATGTCGGATTATCCGGTACATTCGAAATATTCGAACTGTCCGGTATGTTTGAAATATTCAGATCATCCGGTAAATTCGAAATATTCCTACTTCGGTTTTTACCTGGATTTTCAGAGGGTAAGACTGAGTTCTGTCCCGGATTAGGTTCCCCTAAGGGCGTACCTTTTCCGGGAAGCGGTAACTCGGGAAATCCTTCAGAAGAATTTTCCGGTCCGCGCGCGCGCGCGCGGCGTTCCGAAATTTCCCCATACGTGTCCGCAGCGCGGGACGTATGCGCAGACGAGGTTCCTCGCGAAATTTCCTGCGAGGTTGCTTCTGAAATGTCCGGTGAGTTTGACAAAGATTCCGGCGCGCGTGTACCGGCCGCATCCTGTCGCCGATCCTGGGGTTTAGGAAACTCACCAGTGATTTCCAGCGACATGGGCGATTCATCATGCTCGCGCGAGGTTCCAGCAGCGCTATCGCGCCGTGTTCTCGCACGGCCGGGTTGAGCAGTGCCTCGGATGGTAGGTTGCCGTCGAAGCCTGGGCGTGCTGGAGCTGGAGCGGTTCGCGATGATCCGCGTCGCGCTCCTGTCGGGCGGCTGCATGGCCATCAAGATCTGAGGGCCAGCTGGCGCGGCCGCCTGCTGGCGGGGCACGTCCAGCTCAGAACCTGCCGCTCCGCCTGCAGGGACTCCTTCGGTGAGTTCCTGCAGCGGTACTGCAGCAGCTTCAGCGAACCCTTGCGCGATCGTGTCATCCTCCTTCCGTTCCTCTGTCTTTCTGATAAATTCGGCCAGAACATGGCCGAACTTATGCAAAGTTTTGCCAGGCAGCCATGTGTAACCTTCATCGGGTACGTTCCTGCCTGGGCTTTTCGTTAGGCGGCATAGGTATTCTATGCCTGACCTATCTGTAGGGCCTCCCATCAGATTCCTCCGTGCAGACACTATCTTGTCGATAAAGCCTTCTGGTACAGAAGTCATATCTTCAACGATATGGTTTCTCGCCAGCGGGTACTGATGGAGCCTGGCCGGCCCATCGGGCCGTCCTGTATAATCCTGTAGCGGGTGTACGGGCATAGTGAGATTAGGACCTTCCGCAGCACCAGAGCCTTGTAGTTGGATCTCGTGGTAGCGGTATTCCGTCTCTCCGTTAACCGTTTCACAGGTTATGTGGTGTATCTTCCCAGGTGCCGGCGTCCAAGCTCCGAGAGCGTGCTCGTACGTCGGTGACGTCGGTGCCGTCGTGCACGGTGCGGCCACAGCATGTGCCCGCTGCCGTGTAGCAGTATGTAGACCGTCTGTGCCGTACGATGTAGGTGTAGAATCGGGTGACTCCCGAATAGTCATCTCATCGTCGGACTCAGGGAACAGCTGACGGCTGTTGGTTCCCGCAGGTGCTGGAGCCTTGGCAGCTGCTGGTGACATCCCGTCACCAACTCGCTGGGCATGGTCGTCCGTGCTGTTGTCCGGCGTACTCTGAAGCCGGCCCAGCGGTGCGCCTCCATTGGGGCCTCTAGCTCGTCCTGTCGTGTGTGTTTCCATCACACCTGGGTTAAGGTCCTTCACGAGTACTAACTCGAGGATCTTGTTCATAGGTAACGGCACCTCGCACGTCGAGTACAACCTCCGGTTGCAGTCGAGCGTGCGTAGCGCATACGGCTCGGCCGTATAGGTATTGTCGAGCAGGAATGCTGACTCGATTTTAGTCCGCAATTCCTCCGTACCGACTTGCATGTTACCCAAATTTTGGATCACACCGTTATACCATATTTTCAAACCATTATGTGCTCCCAAACCGGGTTGCACAGTTTTGAACGCGCCCTGTACCTGCGGTACAGTCGTACGGTTACCTTCCGTTTGACGTGTGGCGGAAAAACCACCACGTCTATGTGTACCTGGTACATACAGTACCGGCAGTACCCTTGCCTGCGGTGAGGTAGGTTTCATGCCTATCTCACCCGCGGTACACATTTCGGAGGTACGGTCCTTACTAGGAGCCGTATCTGCCGGGTTACCCGCGGCGGTAGGTACCTTCGGGTTTACCTCTAGTATTTGAGTTTCACTGCTGGTTACAGCAGTGTCCAACACGTCGTGTGTTGGTATAATACTAAGGTTCGTACCGCTAGGAGGCCTAGTATTATAATCAATACTACCGCTCACCGTGGTAACACTTACTTTAGCCCTGCGCTCCCGCGCAGACTTAAGTTTTGCTTTGTGTTTGCTCGCGCAGGAGACACACGAAGAATTCACAAGTGCAAGTGTGTGTTCAACACCACCACAATGCACGCAGCTGCTGAGCAACGGTGCTTTGTTAGCCGCGCGTCGAGTAGCTGGGTATGTGCTAGGCATCACCTAGGTGTATAATCGATTATTCGTCTAAGGCCAGTATCCAAAGTTGGCCCTCTTTAAAGGTCCCTGGCTTTCTTCGTCGTCACTGTCACAGTCACTGTCTGTCTGGTAGCTGTTGTTCTCGTTAGGGTTTGGTTTGTCGGCCAGACCGCTTCCGTCAGTCCCAAATTCGCTCTCAGCGTTTTGTCTCGCGACGGAGATACCCTTACGCTTAGCTACGAAACTTCCAAGTATCACAGTCTGTCTGCCGCTCTGATTTACTGTGTCCAGCCCTGACTGAATAGAGATGCTGGGGTTGCACAGGATGCGATCGGCAGCAGTCACGTAATAGACCGCCTTTTTCAGATTCGCCACCGCGTTTCCCAGAGTGGAGACCTCTCGGACAGGTCGGGAACCGTGCAGGGTGTTGTGGACGAATGAGTCGTACGGCAGTACGGTGAGGTTCAACCGGTAGTCGACGAAGAGTGCGACCAGCCGGCGAGCAAGAACACCGCCGGTCGTGGTATCCGTCGCGCGGGGGCCACGAAGTTCGGTGCTGGTCACCCGCTGTACTGGGTGCGTTAGCACGGCTTCAATCGCCCTCCGCGTGAGCCCGAACAAGTCTTTCAGTCTCACGTTGCGGATCGTAGCGTCGTTGAGCTCCTCCAGTTGGTTGACGGCGTCGAGAGCACAGTTGAGAGTTGTGTCGCACCCCGCGCGTACTGTAGCAGCGAGACCGCGCGATTTTCCGAGCCTCACAATGGAGTCAGCGGCCGCACAGTACGACCAAATCTCGGCGTTGAAAAGAGCGAGGACTGTGGAGATTTTGAGGCTATCCAGTTTCGAATAGTTATTCCGAAAGTTCTTCGGGGTGCCGATAATCACGGCCCTCAATCTCTCGAGGAAACTGCCGCTAATCTCGTCCCGAATGCAGTTGAAGCAGTCTATGATGTACTCGCGTCTCACCTGCTCTAGAATCGGTTGGACGTATGTTAATCTTCCGTTGACCGTTTCTTGGGTCTGGGCCCAGAATAGTATAGCGGCAAAGTTTAACGCGATTCGACTGGCGCTGTGGCGCAACGCCCCGATGGTGTAGATCGCGTAGTCTGACGCTGTGGGTGGGAAGTAATCGTGGTCTGGATGGTACAGACTCGTGTACACGTTTCCGCTCACGAGCACGTCGTGGGTTGTGAACGTCGAATTCCTACCAATTAATCCTTGTTGGTAGTATCGGGTCCTGTCCGTACACGATGCGTTTTGCCAAATCACTGGTTCCACCGCTGGGTTTGGAGCCACCGCTGGGTCTAGCGGTTGTATAATGACTTCGCCCCCTGCAAGTATGGCCACTCCTTCGTCCGCCTGGACGATATATAGTTAGAGGAGGGGCTGTGTCTATAGCCCTAGTCAACCTGAGCTACCATGTGGCGGGATACGGTCCTCGGCTCGTTTGCGAATGGTGCAATCGAGTCGACGGCTCGCCCGCGACAATGTACCGAGTTAAGAATGAACTCTGGCACTTATTTATAATTATATATCACTAACGAGTTCCCTTGAGTGTATGTATAGAGACAGGTGATGCGATGCGAATCAGCATACCTGGACGTCGTCGCCGTCCATCATGGTAGAGATGAGC
>Ga0209403_10005410_pt1 | contig 13374 bp, 12 predicted proteins | sample ArcticOcean_MG_C_8_FD_187440 | JGI IMG/M metagenome (GOLD analysis project Ga0209403, IMG submission 187440) | Marine microbial communities from western Arctic Ocean - ArcticOcean_MG_CB11_86 (SPAdes) (version 2) | ecosystem: Environmental > Aquatic > Marine > Oceanic | place: Arctic Ocean... | reverse complement strand
CGCTCGACAACATGCTAGTGGGTCGAGTGGGGGTACTCACCGGACCGCCGCCATTCTCGCGCGTCGTCCGCGCACTTGGCCCGACCATGGGTGGCGTGGGTGGCGGCGTGCTGGCGGTGGGTGGCGCGCTCATCGCATTCGTCGTGTTTGGCCCAGTGCGCCGCCGGCTGCGCCAGGTGCAGGATGCGACCGAACGGCTGGGCCAGGGAGACCAGAGTGCCCGCGCGCCTGAGCACGGCGGCGACGAGGTGGCGGCCGTCGCACGATCGTTCAACCGAACGGCCGAAGAGCTCGGCACGCGGGCGGAAGCGCTGCGGGTCTCCGACCAGGCCAGGCGTCAACTGCTCGCCGACGTCTCGCATGAACTGAATACTCCGCTGACCGCGATGCGTGGCTATCTCGAAACGATCGCCATGCCGAATGCGGCGCTGGACACTGACACGCGCGACCGGTACTTCGGCATCGTCATGGAGGAGACACATCGACTCGAGCAGATCATCGGCGACCTCCTTGATCTGGCCCGCCTCGAAGGCTCGGGGACGGCGATTCAGCACACCGCGGTGTCTGTGCCGGCGCTGCTTGAGCGTGTTACCATGCGCCACGAGCGTGACCTGCAGAGGCAGGGCGTCACGCTCGTGCGCACCGTCGGACCGGACGCAGACTCGGTCGCAGGAGACGCGAATCGCCTTGAGCAGGCGCTGCAGAATCTGGCCGCCAACGCCCTCCGACATACGCCGAGCGGCGGTACCATCACCCTCTCGGCCGAGCGCGCCGGGACCCAAGTTCGCATTACGGTCGAAGACACAGGTCCAGGAATTGCGCCTGAACACCTTCCGGTCATCTTTGACCGGTTCTATAAAGCCGACAACTCCAGAACCTCTGGCGGAAGCGGGCTCGGCTTGTCGATCGTCAAGGCGATCGTCGAGCGCCACGGCGGCACAGTGACCGTCCGCAACGGACAGGGTGCCCTGTTCGAAATTCTGCTGCCAGCGACTACCCCTACATAGCCGCAAGCGCTCCACCGCGCGCTCCGTCCCAGAGCCGCCGCCCGGTCGACCGCATGGTACGCTGATCTGATGGGTGGACACAGTGGTGGCGGGGACAACGCCACGCGTCCTGTGAGTCTGAACAGGCGCCGTGCCATCACTGCCGGTCTCTTGCTCGGTATGGGCCTGGCCGCGATGGAAGCGACGGTCGTCGGCACTGCGATGCCGACCGTCATCGCAACACTCGGCGGCCTCGCTCACTACAGCTGGGTATTCTCCGCGTACCTCCTGACGTCCACCGCGTCTGTGCCGATCTGGGGACGTCTCTCCGATCTGTACGGCCGCCGGCGCATGTATCTCGGCGGCATCGCCGTCTTCCTGGTCGGCTCGATGCTGTCGGGAGCCGCCACGTCGATGACCGCGCTCATTGCGGCGCGGGCTATCCAGGGGCTCGGAGCGGGGGCCGTTATCCCCCTGAGCATGACCATCGTCGGCGAGCTGTACTCGCTCGCCGAGCGCGCGCACACACAGGCCTTGTTTAGTGGGGTCTGGGGCGTGGCGTCCATCGCCGGGCCGCTCGCTGGCGGATACATCACCGATACCTTCTCCTGGCGGTGGGTGTTCTATCTCAATCTCCCGTTCGGACTCCTGGCCGGTGTCGTTATTCTGCTGGCCTACCCGAGGGCAGTACGAACCAAAGCGGTGCGCGTTGACTGGCTTGGTGCCGCCCTCCTCTTCAGCAGTGTCAGCGCCGTGCTCATCGCCCTTGGCGCCGACAGCGGAGCACCCGCCTGGGTATTTTCGGCCGCTGCCATGGCGCTGCTGGTCGGGTTCGTACGCGTCGAGCGTCGTGCCGCGAATCCGATTCTTCCACTCGACTTGCTGGCACACCCGCTGATCTCCCGCAGCTTCATCGTGGTGTTTCTCACTGGTACGGCCTTGTTCGGCGCCATCGCATTCATCCCGCTCTACGTGCAGAGCGTGATGGGGGCGACGGCCACTGAGGCTGGCCAGATGCTGACACCGCTGTTTCTTGGATGGGTGTTCACATCCGTGGCCGCCGCGCGCCTCACCGTGAAAGTCGGATATCGGATCCTCGCCGTGACCGGCAGCGTGCTGATGACCCTCGCCTTCGTCGGACTGGTGCTTGTCGGCGCCGACTCGCCCCGCAGCGCCGTAGGGGTGTCAGGTTTCGTGCTCGGATCGGGCATGGGGTTGTCGATGCTGTCGCTGCTGCTGGCCGTCCAACACGGCGTGCCACGGACCCACCTCGGCCTGGCCACGTCGCTCAGCCAGTTCTCGCGCAGCATTGGCGCGGCGGTGGGTGTTGCGGCGATGGGCGCACTGATGACCCGCCAGCTGGCGGGCGTCTCGTTGCCAGGCGGCCCCGAAGCGTTGGCGACGGGCGGCGCGATGCTCAGCGGGGTCGTGCGGCTGCAATTCGCTTCCGCGCTCCACAACGTATTCATTGCTGGCGCGGTTGCAGCTGCGGCGTCCCTGGTCGCAACGTTCTTCCTTCCGTCCGTTGACCTCTCCGGGGGAGTCGCCCCGTCTGCTGGCGAGCAGATGCTAGAAGCGGAGATGACGACGCTGGAGCCAGATGACGAGCCGGTCTCGGTGTCGACCGGCTGATTGGCACCCGATGAACGGCGCCGCTCCCTCCTCCCTCCAGACTGACGAATTCCTGACGTATGTGTCAGAACAGTCGGAACGATCCCGGACCGGTATAGGATTTGAGTCGAGGCCACATATGAAGAACCACACCAGCGCAATCGTCGCACTCGCTGCCTGCATCCTTGTCGCCGCACTCTTCCCGGAGACGGCCGCGGGTCATGGCGTCTCGCCGCGCGACGCCAACTTCGTGCAGACGATCACGGGTGTGGCCATCGGCCCGTTCCTGTACCTCGGCGCCAAGCACATGGTGACCGGCTACGATCACCTGCTCTTCCTGGTCGGCGTGATCTTCTTCCTCTACCGTCTGAAGGACGTGCTGCTGTATGTCAGCCTGTTTACGCTTGGACACAGCATCACACTGCTTGGTGGCGTGCTCGGCAACGTGCCGGCCAACGCGCACCTCATCGACGCAGTTATCGGCCTGTCTGTGGCCTACAAGGCGTTCGAGAATATGGGCGGCTTCGAGCGCGTCGGCGTGCATCCCAATACTCGCGCGGCGGTGATGGTGTTCGGCCTCTTTCACGGGTTTGGTCTCGCCACCAAGCTCCAGGAGCTGGCCTTGCCTCAGAATGGACTGGTGGCAAACATCATCAGCTTCAATATCGGTGTCGAACTCGGACAGTTCCTGGCGCTCACTGCGATCCTGATCGCCCTGACCTACTGGCGCACGCGCATCGGATTTCTTGCGCACGCCTTCGCGACAAACACGGCGTTGATGATGGGCGGCTTCATGTTGATGGGGTATCAGCTCACGGGGTACTTCGTCGAATGAGTGACGCACGCGACATACAGCCTGTTGCGTCCGGCGCGGTCCCCGCAGCGATCCCTGCGACGCGAGGACTCGCGAAAGCCACGGCGATCGCGCTCGTCGCGGCCGCCATCATATTGGTGACGCTCGTCCTGCCAGCTGAGTACGGCATCGACCCGTTGGGAACCGGCGCGGCCACGGGGCTCATCGGCCTGTCACAGGCACAGCCGCCGCCAATCGTGGCGTCGGAATCTGGCCCGGTGCGCCCGCAACCAGCCGACTACAGGGTTGATACTCGCCAGTTCACGCTCGAGCCGTTCGGTGGGTACGTTGAGTATAAGTACGAATTGGAACCCGGCGCGGCGATGCTGTACACGTGGTCGGCCACCGGAGTCGTCAACTTCGACTTCCACACCGAGCCCGAGGGCCTTCCGCCCAGTGCTTCAGACAGCTTCGAGCGAGGCACGGCCAGCGAAGGACGCGGGTCCTATGTGTCCCCCTACGCCGGCATCCATGGCTGGTTCTGGCAGAACGACGAGGAGGACGTGGTGACGGTCACCGTCACTACCGCGGGCTTCTACACCGGCGCCAAGGAGTTCCGCGATGACGGGAGCACCGAGGATTATCCGGTCCAGACTCGCGTCCTGCCGTCTCAGGGATCGTCGGCCCCCTGATGCCTCCAACAGGAATTCTTCAGAGCCGGGGCACTACTCCGCGTAGCTGATTCGATACAACACGCCCTGAAGATCGTCGGACACCAGCAAAGATCCGTCAGCCAGTTCCAGCACATCCACGGGGCGTCCCGCCACGCGAGTCCCATCGTAAAACCCTTGCGCGAACACCTCCTGCCCTGAGGAGTTGCCGTCCTGAATCCGGACCACGGCCACCCTGTATCCCAGCGGCGTGGTTCGGTTCCATGACCCGTGCTGGGCCACGAAGATCTGATCCTTGTATTGCGACGGGAACATGTCGCCCCTGTAGAACGTCATCCCGATCGCGGCGACGTGAGGGCCCATCTTCACGACCGGTGGTCGGTAGTCGGAACACGAATGCCCCTCGCCGAATTCAGGGTCGAGGACATCTCCCTGGTGGCAGTACGGAAAGCCGAAGTGCTGCCCTCTGGCAGTGGCGCGATTCAACTCGTCGCTGGGCAGGTTGTCACCCAACCTGTCGCGGCCGTTGTCAGTAAACCAGAGGTCCCCGGCACCAGGATCGAAGGCAAGCCCGACAGAGTTCCGGACTCCCCGCGCGTAGACCTCGAGCTCCGATCCATCCGCGTTCATGCGCATGATCGTCGCCCAGGGGTCGTCGTTTTCACAGATGTTGCAGGGACCACCAACGGGCACGTACAGTTTGCTGTCTGGTCCAAACTCAAGATACTTCCAGCTGTGGTTAATCCCGTTCACCGGCATCTCGGCCAGCACCACCGGGTCCGGTGGGTTCTGAAGATCAGCCAGAATGTTGTTGTAGCGGGTGATCCGGTTGTTCTCCGCAACAAACAGCGCACCGTCTCTATACGCCACGCCGTTGGGTACAGTCAGGCCGCTGAGGATCGTCATGACCTCGTCAGCAGCACCGTCGCCATCCGTGTCACGTACAGCGTAGATGTTGCCTATCTCGGGTGCGCCGGTGAACTGCCCAAAACTGCCGACAAACACCGTACCGTCGTCAGCAAGTGCCATCTGCCGTGCTGCCTGCAGCCCATCGGCGTAGACCTCGATCTGAAACCCCGGTGGCAGGGAGATCGCATCGAGCGCAATCGGTTGCGCAGCGCCTCCATCCTGGGCCTCGCTGGGCACCGGCAGGACGCCTGAACACACGACTGCGATGACCAGCGTAGCAGTGGTCTTGAGACCGAATTTCGTTTGCATCGACTACAACTCCTTAGAATCCGTCCACAGGCACTGTAGTGGAAACGACCCGCACCTTTCCACCGGGACAGTCGTGACGCCACTGCCCCAGGACCTGAGGGAGCAACGGCGCCCAAACCGCAACTGAAACCCGTCCACCCGAGATCGCGGCCAATGCGTGTAGGCTAGCGGCATGAACGACACTGTGACCCCAATCGCGATCAACACCCCACCGCTGCCCTCGATGTCCGCCGGCAGCATGATCAGACACTTCGGGCCCGGCATGATCCTGATGATGACCGGGATCGGAACCAGTCATCTGATCACGGCTCCGCTGGCTGGGGCTCAGTTCGGATACGTGCTGCTGTGGTCTGTGCTGGCCTCGTACGTCTTCAAGTACTACGGCTTCGAGATGGCGTTCCGATTCACGCACGCGACCGGGCGCAGCATGCTCGACGCATACGCCACGGCACCTGGTAAGTGGCCGCTCTGGTACATGCTCGTCACGACCATCATCCAGAGCGCGATTGGCCAGGCCGGACGCCTCGCCGCAGCCGCAGCCGTGCCGTATTTCATCGTGGAGTACTACTTTGGGCTGACGGTGAACCCGGGGATCTACGCGTTTGTACTCGGGGTGGTGGCGGTCACGATCATTTTGCGCGGGCGCTACGCGATGTTCGAGACGCTGACGAAGATGTTCGCCGGCGTGCTCTGCGTGTCGAGTCTCATCGTCTATTTCGTGGAGCCCGCACCCGCCTCGGCCTTCCGAAACTTCCTGATCTTCGACACGCCGGAAGGGTCGATGATCATCATCGCAGCGTTCTTCGGCCTGCTGCCAACCGGCATCGACGTGTCGCTGCAAGCCTCGGAGTGGGGAAAAGCCAAGCGCACCGGAATGGGGCGCCTTCGTCAACAGCTTGAAGAACAGGGCGTGACCCAGACCTTCGACCCGATGACATCACCGAAGAGCGCCTTGGCGGTCGACACGTCGAAGCTGCCGTCTGATGCCCTCGAGTACTGCCGTCGATGGTTCACGATCGGCATGCTGGACTTCAGACTCGGCCACATCATCTCCTTTGTCATCGCGTGCATCTTTATCTTCCTCGCGGCCCAATGGATTCCTGGAAGCGACGTCAGCGGGAACGCCGTGATGGGCGAGATCGCCGGCATTTTCACCAACAGTGTTGGCCCGTGGATGATGATTGTGTTTCTGGTCGGGGCGTTCGCGGCCACGTTTTCAACCGCGTTCAACTACTTTGACGGCTGGCCCCGGGTCGTTGCCGCATGTTGCCGCAACCTGTTCCCCGCCACCGCCCGGCTGCGGGGAATCGCCGCCGACGAGCTCACCGAAGAACACCGCACGGCGCCGCACTCGGAATACAACATCTACCGCGCGACGATGCTCTTCTCCCTGGTCACGGCCGTCGGGATCATGGCAGGAGTCAGCCGGCCAGTGTGGCTAGTGCTTGTGGCGTCGGCCCTGGCCTATTTTGTCGCCCCGGTGATCTTCTTTCTCAATCTGTACTACTGCTTCACGGTGATCCCAAAGACCGATCGCCTCTTCTATCCGTCGCGGTTTGCAACGGTGTTCGGATGGTTGAGCTTCGTCATGTTCACCGGCATGACAGGCGTGCTGATCTGGGATCGACTGCTGTAGGGGTTTAAGGGGTGGGGACGCTACGTTCAATGCCACGTGACGCGCAGCCGGGGACTCAGGTCTCCCTGAGCGCGGGACCCGCCTGGAGGTTGTGAAGCCGATCTACGGCACGGCGACAAGCCAGTGTTCGCCTCACTCAATCAGCGTTCCGTCGGCGCGAGCAGTTCCTGGTTGCCTATTCCTCGTGACGCCTCAGGGCAGTTCGCGTGCACTGTGACCGTCGGCCATCGTAGACGGTGGGCGGTGTCGGAGAGCAGCTAGGGTCGCAGCACAGGCCTTGTGTTGACTATCGGACCCCACTAATGTTTCCTCTCGTCAGACAGCACAAGAACTCGCCCCGCAGCACTCGTTTCTGGCCATGTATATTCGGCGCGAAAGTGATACGGAACGAATTCTTTGAGAGGCATCTCAGGCTGCTTTTCCGTCGCGCATATCACGCAAGAGTTGAGCTGTCGCGACCTCGCCACCCACCCCCCATTGTCCTTCGGGTACATCTTCTATGAGAACCCAGGTGACGGGGCGCAAACCTTCTCCTTCAATGGACAAAATCGCATCTGTCACTTTTTCGATAAGTTGCTTCTTCTGTTGGTCGTTGAGGTAGCCGCTGATACCGGCAAGTCTTGCTAGGGGCATTGGTTTCTCCTTTGACTGTGTCGAATGAAACTGAAGCTTCAATGGACATATCCTGCACCCTAGATTACCGTTTGTATAGTACGTACCTATTGGTAACTATAGATTCGGTTGAATAAGCATGAGCACACGACAGAAAGAACCAGCCAGCGTGTTCGTTCAGAAATGCCCTTCGCGGCTCCTGCTTGGGAAGATCGCGAATAAGTGGACGCTGTTGATCATCGACGCGCTCGCGCACAAACGGCGTCGGAACGGAGAGTTGCTTCGGACGATTGAGGGCGTTTCCCAGAAGATGTTGACGCAGTCCCTGCGAGAGCTTGAAAACATGACCCTTGTTGCCCGATATGACATGCAAACGGTTCCGCCGCATGTCGAGTACGAATTGACGGAACGTGGCCGATCCCTGAGGCTGCAGGTCTATCGACTGGATCGCTGGCTTGAGGACAATATGCGTGAGATCTCGTGTGCGCTGGCCGGTGAAACGGATTGCCCGTGACCTAGAGAGCGCCACGTTCGACACCATCGGCGATGCCGTCCTGGTGACGCCTCAGGGCAGTTCGCGTACACTGTCACCATCGGCCATCGTGGATAGCGGGCGCTATCGGAGAGCAGCCAGGGTCGCTGAACAGGCTTGCGTTGACTATCGGACCCCGCTAATGTTTCCTGTCGCCTGGGTCACACAGAACGACTGTCGTTACACAGGCGGATGGCCTACTGACAGCGCCGGGGTTGCCCAGCCAGGCTACCCTCGTGTCTTCTTGATGAGGAATATCGTTTTGGGGAGAAGTCTATGAAAGCCTTGGAGGGCGTACGAATCCTTGACATGACCCACGTCCAGTCCGGCCCGACCTGTACGCAGCTTCTGGCCTGGTTCGGCGCGGATGTCATCAAGGTGGAACGTCCCGGTACGGGTGATCCAACTCGCGGCCAGCTGAGGGATATTCCGGATGTTGACAGTCTTTACTTCACGATGTTGAACCACAACAAGCGAAGTATCACGCTGAATACCAAACGCGACCAGGGGAAGGAGATCTTCACCAGGCTCATCCAGTGTTGCGACGTGCTTGTGGAGAATTTCGCTCCAGGCGCGCTCGACCGAATGGGTTTCTCCTGGGAGCGCATCCAGCAGATCAATCCAAGAATCATCTCTGCATCCGTCAAGGGCTTTGGACCCGGGCCGTACGAGGATTCCAAGGTGTACGAGAACGTCGCGCAGTGTGCCGGCGGTGGCGCCAGTACGACTGGATTCGATGATGGCCCGCCGACCGTCGCGGGTGCACAGATCGGGGACTCCGGAACGGGGTTGCACTTGGCCTTGGGGATCGTAACGGCCCTGTTTCAGCGTGAGAAGACGGATCGAGGTCAGCGTGTCGAATGCGCGATGCAGGACGGAGTGCTCAATCTGTGCCGGGTCAAGCTGCGCGATCAACAGCGCCTGGCCCACGGCCCGCTGAAGGAGTACCCGCAGTACCCCAACGGCACCTTCCATGACGCGACGCCGAGAGCGGGAAATGCCTCAGGGGGTGGTCAGCCTGGCTGGATCGTCAAGTGCAAGGGGTGGGAAGAGGATCCCAACGCCTACCTCTACGTTATCGTGCAAGAGGCCGCTTTTAAGAGCCTGGCTCGGGCCATCCACCGTGAGGACTGGCTCGAAGACCCCGAATGGAACACGGCGTCGGTGCGACTACCGAAGCTTGAGCAGGTGTTCGATGAGATCGAAAAATGGACACTGACTAAGACGAAGTTCGAGGCGACGCAGATTCTGAGTGCCGTGGACGTGCCGTGCGGTCCGGTGCTCTCCATGAAAGAACTGGCCGAAGACCCGGCGCTGCGCGCAACCGGGACGGTGGTCGAAGTCGATCATCCCACGCGCGGACCTTATCTATCCGTAGGCAATCCAATCAAGCTGTCGGACTCCCCGTCCCAGGTCAAGCGTTCTCCGTTGCTCGGAGAGCACACAGACGAGATCCTGCGGGATGTTCTTGGGATGGATGCCGCGGCGGTCGCAGCCGCGAAGAGCGAGGGTGCGGTCTGAGACGAGCCGGACCCACGGTTAGAGAAAGAGATTCGAGAAGAGAACATGAAAATCTGTGTTGTTGGAGCCGGCGCCATCGGTGGCTGCCTGGCTGTTCGCCTGGCGAGAGCTGGACAGGACGTCTCGGTGATCGCCCGTGGTCCCCACCTCGCCGCGATTCAGGCCAAAGGCTTGAAACTGGTCGAGGGCGAAGAGGAGTTGATCGCCGACAACCTGACGGCCACGGACCGGATCCGTGACCTCGAGGCCCAGGATGTCGTGCTGTTGGCACTCAAGGCGCACCAGGTCGCTTCGGTCGCCGATGACCTGCCGACCCTCTTTGGGCCAGACACCGTCATGGTGACTCTGCAGAACGGCATCCCCTGGTGGTATTTCCAGAAGCTGGGGGGGCCGTATGCGGACCGGGTGGTCGAGACCGTCGACCCCGGCGGCGTGCTCTTCAAGAGCATCGACCCGGATCGCCTCCTGGGCTGCATCGCCTATCCGGCGGCTACGATCGCCGAACCGGGTGTGATTCGCCACATTGAAGGGAATCGCTTCCCGATCGGGGAACTCGACGGGAGTAACTCGGAACGGGCGCAGAAAGTCTTTGCCGCGCTCACCGAGGCGGGGTTCAAGTCTAGGGTTCTGGATGACGTCCGATCGGAGATCTGGTTAAAGCTGTGGGGCAACATGACGTTCAACCCTATCAGCGCGCTCACGCACTCGACCCTCGTCGACATTTGCCAGTTTCCGCTGACGCGCGCGCTGGCTGCCACGATGATGACCGAAGCGCAGACTATCGGTGAGCGCCTCGGTGCGCAGTTTCGGGTGCCCATGGAGCGACGCATCTCCGGAGCCGAAGGCGTCGGGAAGCACAAGACGTCCATGTTGCAGGACGTGGAAGCCGGGAAGCCACTCGAGATCGATGGCATGCTCGGCGTCGTCATTGAGCTTGCAGCAATAACGGGCGTCGAAGTACCGACGCTACGAGCGCTGTACGCATGCGTGAGCTTGCTAGACAAGACCATTCGTGACGAGGCGATCAGGGTTAAGGGATCGCCGCGAAACGATTGATAAAGGCTCGGGTCGGCATAGGGTTGTCAGCTAGGGCGTCGAGGCGCCCGCCCGGCAAGGCGCGAGGAGCGCGCATGCCGGGTGCATGCAAGCGACGAGCAATGCAGCCCGGCGGAATGCATCGGTGGCCAGGGTGGCAACTCTATGCCGACCCGGGCCCGAAGGAGTGAAGATGGCACGTTGGATGCGTTTCGAACATGTTGGCGTTTCTGGCTTCGGCACGCTCGAGAACGATTCGATCACCGTCTACCAAGGCGACATGTTTGATTCGCCGACAGCGACGGGGGCGGTGTTGTCCCTCGATCAGGTCGCGCCGACCACACCCACGATTCCCGGAAAAATGCTCGCCTTGTGGAACAATTTTCACGCCTTGGCCGCGAAGCTGAGCCTGGACACTCCGGCCGAGCCGCTGTACTGGATCAAGGCTAACGGTTGCTATCTGGCCACCGGAGGCACCATTCGCAAGCCGCCAGCCTACGACGGCAAGGTGGTTTTCGAGGGCGAGATCGGGATCGTCATCGGGCGGGTGTGCGGCGGTGTCGCCGAGGCCGACGTCGAACCGTACATTTTCGGCTACACCTGTATCAATGACGTCACCGCTGCTGGGGTGCTCAGCAAGGATCCCTCGTTCCAGCAATGGACGCGGTCCAAGAGCTTTGATACGTTTGGCGTTTTCGGGCCGGTGGTGGCCACCGGCCTGGACCCGATGGCACTGACCGTTCGCACCGTCCTCAACGGTCAGGAGCGCCAGAACTATCCGGTCAGCGATATGGTGATTCCGCCGGCCAAGATCGTCAGCATGATCTCTCACGACACGACGTTGCATCCAGGCGATGTCATTTGCTGCGGTACGTCGGTGGGCGTCGGCTCGATGAAGCCCGGCAGTACGGTCGAGGTCACGATCGACGGCATTGGCACTCTAAGCAACCGCTACGACGAATAGCACGCCACTGAGGGATGGAAGTGACCTGAAAATAGAATCGGGCACTTCAAGGCGGGTTCATACCCTCCAGGCGGGTCCTGACTGCGGACAGTCCAGTTCGTGCTCGGCGCCAAAGGCACCTGTCACGGGAGGGGCGCCTGCGGCGCGAACGGGGCGGCCCCGTCCGCGGCCACCCGCGACGAGGTCAAGAAACCGCCTCCACTTCATCGGGCGAGTTGTCTTGTAATCCTGTGAGAACGGGGGGTCTGAATTCCGAGATTCGGGGCTCAGTACTCTTGGTCCGGACGGGTGTTTGAGGGACGGGCGTCACATGCTCCGGCCCGAATAGGTACACACTGCGCGGGTGCGCTCGACCGGTCGATGCGACATGCACTCGAAATGGCAGGTGTCGTGGTGCGACGACGAGGGCCACGGCTGACGGCCGCCGGCGTCAACCGACCGGTGTGGCTGGTGCTGATCGCGTCGGCGCTTGCCTGTTTCGTCGCGCCCGTGATCTTCTTCCTGAAGAAGTACTGCTGCTTCACGGTTGTCCCAACCGATCGATTCTTCTACCCGTCGTGGTTCGCCACGGTCTTTGGATGGCTGAGCCTCGTCATGTTCACAGGCATGACGGGACTCCTCATCTGGGATCAACTGCGGTAGGGGTGCGCGGCGGGCGCCGCCTCCTGGCGGATCGCCGTGAATCGGTACCCGCCCGGAGGGCGTGAAGCCGGCCTACGGCCGAAGGTCGATCGCCAGCGACGGCAGGTCGATACCGGACGCGACGATCTCCCACCGCTCGCCAGCCGCCATGGCGGGCGGCGCCGTGAGCGTACCGGTGGTGATCACCTCGCCTGGCCGCAGAGGCTCGGCACCGGGCTGCGCGGTGATCGCCGATGCGAATTCCCCCATGCACAGCGCCGCACTCTCCAGCACATTCTTGCCTCCGCCCTCCGCGGCAAGCTCCCCGTTCTTCGACAGCCGGACCGTAAAGGTCGCGAGTTGATCGATGAGCGACGGGATATTGCCACTATCGACAGGCACCGGCGTGCCGACGACGAGCGCGGCGTGAAAACCGAAGGACGCCACAAGATCCGCGGCCTTGAACTTCCAGTCCGGGAACGGATTGTCGACCACCTCGTACCCCAGCGCGAGCCACTCAACGCACCCAAGCACGGCGGCCGGGTCGGCTGATGTCGGGACACTCTTCAGCTTCATGACGACTTCCGGCTCGAGTTTCGGCGCACGCATCCGCGCAAGCGACAGCGGTGCTGTTCCGTTCTCCGCATAATGCACCGTGTCGTCGTACATGTTGGCCCACAGGACGGTCTCGATCTCGAGAGCCCGCCACACGGCCCTGTTCGCCGCGCCGATCTTGCGTCCAACGGTCGTACGGCCTTCGGCCCGTCGCATTGCGGTGAGTTCGGCTTCCACTGCGTAGGCCGTGGCCAGATCGCATCCGCCGTCGCGGGAGGTGGGCGCCACGTCAACCCGGCTGCCTGATGTGTACGCGTCGAACAATTCCTTCGCCAGTGCAGTCACGCCGTGTCCTCCAGGCTCATCCGATGGTTCGCTGTCATCATATGGGTGCCGCTACGTGTGGCCGGGCGGATGGCTCTCGAGCAGATCGAGCAGGGTCATCGGGACGGGTGACGAAGCACTCATGGCAACCTCGAAAACGTAGAGGAAATAATCCGATCAGGCAGACGGCGTCGGCAGCACGTCGTACACATCGTCGTACGCATGCAGCGCCTGCTCAATCCGGCTGCGGCTGGCCGCGTCGCCGGCACTGGAAAGCTGCGCCACCAGATCCTTT
>Ga0209403_10005403_pt1 | contig 13383 bp, 10 predicted proteins | sample ArcticOcean_MG_C_8_FD_187440 | JGI IMG/M metagenome (GOLD analysis project Ga0209403, IMG submission 187440) | Marine microbial communities from western Arctic Ocean - ArcticOcean_MG_CB11_86 (SPAdes) (version 2) | ecosystem: Environmental > Aquatic > Marine > Oceanic | place: Arctic Ocean... | reverse complement strand
GGTATCTAACTTATCTACCTCTTGGGAGTTGGAGCTAACTTTACTGATTAATTCACTAAGCGGTTTGGAACGAGTGAACTGTAAGCAATCCTCTAGACTTTGGGTGAGCCTAGAGGCATCTCTGTCGTCCTCACAGAAGAGTGAATTGATCACTGGCTGTGCCAATGGGTCACTCGATTGGGTTAGGACGGAACCAGAGCCGTAGGTATGCTCTAGTACTCCCAGAAGTGCAAATGAACTGGGGATATCATCACGTTGCGTCCAGCTGGTTAGCTCAATTTGGAGATCGTTTCTATGCTTAGAGTCATTGGCGGTGTATCGCATGACTGTTTGAATTAACGGCATGTCAGGGAGAGCTAATGTCGGATCAACCAACTCACAGGTGAGGGCAATTATTGGATGATCTTGGAGATTATGGCCAACGCCGTCAACTTGAGCCACAAGGTCGAGTCCCATCGCCTCAATATCATCTGGTCTGCCGATTCCGCTCCGTCTCAACACGCCTGGTGTTTGGATTGCTCCCGTAGATAGTACAAACAACTTTGCATGTATTTCCTTAACCTGGCCATCAGAGGTTTGAATTTCTACTGAAGTTACTTTACGTTTTTTCATTATTAGTCGTCGTACATGAGTGTCAGACTGAATTGTGAGATTAGGCCTTCCTCTTGCTGCTCCAAGGTAAGCCAGTGCTGTTGATATCCGTAGTCTTCCAATTCGATTCATCGGCTGAGCACCAGCGCCAAACGAATCAGGATGATTGTGGTCGTCGCAATCAGGAATTCCTAGGTTTCGCGCGGTTTCCCACCAGGCTTGATGGCTGGTGGTCAGCTCGCTCCAGGGATGTCGTCGTATTGCGATCGGCCCGGCATCACCGTGGTATTTTTCTGAACCAAAATCCAGATCTCTTTCGAGACGAATAAAACTGGGCAAAACGTTTGACCAACTCCATTCCGAATTTCCAAGATCAGCCCAGTGATCGTAGTCTTCGGGGATACCCCTCAAAGCTATGGTCGTATTGACAGCTGACGAACCACCTGTAACACGACCTCGTGGGAATTGAATATTCTCACGCTCAGCTGTTGGTTGATAACTATGCTCCCAATCATGATCCACGAGCGAATTCTTGTATGGATTAACAAGATCATCAGGAAGATTGCTCGAATCGGCGTAATCTGGTCCAGATTCAATCAGACATACTTGTTTATTTGGGTCTTCAGAGGCCCGTGTAGCAACAACACTACCGGTTGATCCTGCACCTAGTACAACAACGTCATAGACAACCTGCGTGGTTTGCACCGGTAAATGTTGTCGTTAGATTACTGCTGAGGCTTGGCCGACAATGGTGACGGTTCCATCATCCTTTTCAGTCCAGATGGTCGTTTGTGCTCTTTCCTTGCCACCTTCGCGAGTTAATTCACGTAGAGCACCCTTGGCAGAGATGTTTTCTCCCACCCAAAGGACATTAACAAACTTGATATCTAATCGGCCACCAACGAATAAACCAGTACCAAATCGCTTTGTAAGTAACTCACAGATGTATGCCAGAGAGAGTGTGCCCTGTACCACGATGTCAGGGAATCCAAGATCGCTGGCAGCCTCTAAGTCGTTATGATAATTCGGCTTCAAGCCAGAATATTGGTCAGCCACGACCTTATCTACAAATTTAGATACAGGACCGAATGTTTCCAATGACTCGCCATCGCTCGGGTGGCTCTGTCGTGTTCTCCCAGCATCCTGTTCGCGAGATTTATCAACTGCAACGGTGCTAGTTTCTTGTAAAGACTCTCCGTCAATCAGAAATGATTGATGATGTCGTTGTTTGAGGATTATTGCTCCATCCGATTCTCGGACGATTGTTAATTCTGGCACTAAATAGACACGACCTCGTTTTTCATATCGATCAACAATTACACGATGTCCAATCAATGTGTCACCGGCGAGCGCGGGTTGATACCACTCAAACTCATGCCGAGCATGGAGATTCCCGTAAATGTTTTCTGGGTACCACGTAGTATTTGGGTTTCCGGGCCAATTGTACGTCAGCATAGCTGGGACCACAGGCTTGCCAAAGGGTGACTCACCGGTATACCAAGGATGATTATCTCCAGTTCGTTGCACATAATCATTGATGACATCTTGGGAAATTGTTTGTCGGGTAGTTTCCAGCTGCATCCCAACGAATGCGCCTTTTGTTTCGGTTGGACTAGTCATTGTAGTTCTCCATCCACTTTTGGAAGTTGATTTTGAGACAGTGTAAAGCGTATCTACTCATCTGTGCTAGAGCCGAGTCAACTCGCAGTAACGTCCAGACCAATTTCTTCTATAAATGCTTGATTATTGGGTTCTCGTCCAAGAAATTCTGCGATTTGTATTTCGGCGTCTTTGGATCCTCCTGGTTCAAGGATAAACCTTCGATAATCCTTTCCAACTTCGAGAGGATTCTCATTTTCGAATCTGGTGAACATATCGTCGCCAAAAACCTGCGACCAGAGATATCCGTAGTATCCCGCATCATATCCGAATAAATGACCGAATCCAGCTTGAAAATGCGTGTCTTGCGGAAATGTGAACGACGTAATTTCGTGCAAATCACTAGCTAGTTTATCGGAGTTTTCGATTAAATCAGGACCATGGTAGGCAAGGTCCAGTGAAGCGAAGTAAATTTGCCTTAAATAGTGAATTCCACTTCCAATATTCTTTGCCTTCACCATTTGGTCAAGCAAAGCCTGCGGTAATGGGTTTCCCGTGTCTTTATGTCGGGTAAATCCAGTAAGGACGTCACTATCCCAGGCCCAGTGCTCAAGCATTTGACTTGGCGCCTCAACAAAGTCGCGTTCCACAGCAGTGCCTGAGAATCGACTGAATGGAGCCTTTGTCAGAGTTTGGTGCAGAATATGGCCAAACTCATGAAATAAGGTCTCAACTTCGCTGTGTCGTAATAGACTTGGGGTCTCCGCTGTTGGTTTTGTAAAATTGGCCACGATCGCTGAAATTGCTGGCTGTCGGGTTCCATCCGACTGTTGTCTACTAGGCCGGAGCGTGAATGCCGCCGCATGTCCAAATTTACCTGGCCTTGGGTGTAGGTCCATATAAAAATGGGCGAGGTGCTCATTTGTAGTTGAATCTGTAACCCCATACAGATGCACATCTGGATGCCACGCCTTTGGATCATTTATTTGTTGAAAAACTACGCCTGTTACTTTTTGATAAATCTCGAACATTCCTGTCAAGACTGCGTCGAGCGGGAAATATTCTGCCACCTTGAATTGATCCACATTGAATTTTTCTCGCCGGACTCGCTGCTGATAGTATCGCCAATCCCATATTTCTAATTTTGCATTTAAGTCGTTTAAATGAGTCTGTTTTTCTTGAAGTAAGATTTGAATATCCTGATCTGCCTTTACCTGTACACTGCTGCGTAAATCGGTAAGAAAAGCTTTGGCACGTTCAGGTGTTTTTGCCATTTTGAGTTCAATGGAATATTCAGCCCAAGAATTAAATCCTAGTAGGCGGGCGATTTCCAAACGGATTTCTAGAGCTTCCTCGAGCAAAGGAATATTAGATCCCGCCGCTTTGTTGTGGTTCTTTAAAAATAATTCTTTACGCCATAATTCTGATGTGGCAGCCTCCATGAATGGAAACATTTCAGGATAATCTAGTGAGATCTGATAGAGGTCAGCTTGTTCCGAAGAGTGCTTGGTGAGACTATCAATATAATTGTCTGGTAAGCCGTTCAGCTCCTCTCTCGGCACAAGAATATAATCTTCGTGCTCATCGATATTTCTTCTAAATTCAATTCCAAGCGTTACGAGTCGTTGGCGAAGCTTTTTAATTTTATTTTGCTGTCTTTTGGGCTGATCAAGTCCATTTCTTCGATAATCTCGTTGTATAAAGCTGACCAATCTTTTCTCGATGGGGGTACGATTCGTGAATTCTGCAGTTTTTGTGTAGGCTATGACAGATTTATAAATATCCTGCCGGAATCCTAGAAGAGTTTGAAATGAAGACAGTTTTTCATCCGCCTGTTGAGCAACTTGTCTCATTTCTTCGTCATCTGACACATAGGCCAAGAAACAAAATGCTCCATCTGTTTCCACCAGAAGATTTGTTACGTCATCTAGTGGACGAATTGTGTTTTCAAATGTGCGATCGTTATCTGGTATCGCCACGACCTCTAGATAAATACTAGTCGTAACACGAACTGCCTCATCAATTGCAGCTTGCACGTCCTCATATTTGACGCGGTTATAGTTGAATGGTGGTATGTGCGTATCTGAGCCAAATATTAGATTCATATACTTATTATAAATCTCAAGGAAGGTTTATGAAACGACTAATATCAATTTCTAATCATTCACCTGGACATTTAATGTTTTTAATCCCCTGAGCACTATGTGATCCTTATATTCCGGTGCCTCAGCTAATCGGATGTCACTCCATCTATCGAGTACTTTTTGAAAGCCTATTTGACCTTCGAGCCGAGCTAGGGGTGCCCCTAGGCAATAATGTACCCCTCGTCCAAACGATAAGTGATTCTTGTCACCATGCTCAAGGGCTAGGGCGTCAGAATGTTCTCTTAAATTTTCATCGAAGTTGCCCGAACCCTGCAGTAAAATTAAAGAATCACCAGCTTTGATTGGAACACCACCAACGTCAACATCTTCCAACGCTGTTCTTGCATTTACGGCGACAGGCGAGTCAAAACGGAGGAGCTCCTCAACAGCCACATCGACCTGGTCAGGATTCTTCCGCAACCAAGCGAGCTGCTCGGGGTTATTCAATAGTGCGTACATACCATTTCCGAGCAAATTCGAGGTAGTTTCGTGGCCTGCTATTAAGATTAACTGAAGGGCAGCTATTACTTCCCCGTGATTTAATTTGTCTCCCTCCTCTTCTGCCTGAATCAGCACTGTAATGAGATCGTCTTTCGGTTCGATTCTCCGAGACTCGATAATTCGATCAAAGTACTCAGCTAATTCGATAGTAGCTTGATCAGCTTCTTCCGCTTGGTTAGCTGTAATGGTTGGCTCAAGTGTTCGAGCAACTTTTACTGACCATGATTTAAATAAATCTCTGTCCGCGTGAGGGACTCCTACCATTTCTGCGATGACGATTAGGGGGAGTAAATTTGCGTATTCAGTTAGAAAATCAAAAGTCTTTTTTTGACTGATATTTTCGATTAATTCGTCGGCGACCGTTTCGACAGTTGTTTCCCAAAGTGCAATTGCTTTGGGAGTGAAGGCGTGTGAAACCAATGTTCGTAATCTCGTGTGATCTGGAGGATCTGACTGAAGCATGCTCGGAGAATTCACATCGAACTCATCGTTGATCGTGATTGCGGGCGGTTGTTTACTTTGATCTAATAGTATTTGAGGAACATTAGAGAATCGTTTGAAATCTCTCAGGATAGAATCGACGTCAGAATGCCGACTTACGACCCAGCCTTGAACAACGTCAGACCAATGGATAGGATCTTTGTACCGCAAACTCCTCCATATTGTCTGAGGATCCTGATGTGAAATTTCAGATAGCGGATTGTAAACTACTCCGGTTCGTCTCATTTCTTTCGAAGAGCGTATGCTGATGACGATATTGACGATAGATTTTTTGAGGAATTTTTGAATCATATTTCCGGACAGTGGATCCAGTCCACGGCGCTGAATTCTGGTCGCACGGCGTGATTTTTTATAGGTGGGCTTTGAATCAGTATTTGATAACGGATTTTCAGTTGTGTTTGTCATGGAAGTACTATCTTTCTGACTCGAAACTTGTCCAATTTCACGATAAATTAAGCATACACTTACTGAGATAAACTGTGGTTAAAGTGTTGGGTTTAAGTATAGATTGTGAGGGACTAAATTGAGTTACGAAGAGATCATTTTTGAGCGTCAGGGTCATGTTGGTATTTTGACATTGAACCGTCCTGATGTACTAAATGCATTGAATAAGAACCTCCAGAATGAGACACGTGCAGTATGTAGTGAAATTGAGTCGGATGACAACATTCGTGCTCTGATTGTTACTGGATCGGGTAGAGGCTTTTGTGCGGGCGCTGATTTAACAGGAAGAATTGACTCAGAAGAGCCAAAAATCCTTGATCAAAATCATCGACTTGATGAATTCGGCTGGGTAGGTGAGCAGGCTGTTTCCTTTTATCGAATGACAAAACCTACGATTGCGGCGGTGAATGGCATTGCGGTTGGAGCAGGTATGAGTATGGCGCTCGCTTGCGACTTGCGAGTGGGTTCTGAATTGACTCGATTCAAGACCACATTTTTGGAGAGAAGCTTGTCACCAGATAGTGGAATGTCGTTCTTTCTACCAAGAATATTGGGATATTCAAGAGCTATGGATTTGATTCTTACGTCTCGCATGATTGATTCAACTGAAGCTTACCGATTAGGTCTCCTCGATAGATTGATTGATTCTTCTGAAAACTTACTAGACGAAGCTCTAGCTTTTGCTGAAGAAATCACTCGATGGCCACCAATGGCAGTCCGATCAGCAAAAAGAGTCACCCAACGAAATCTACATGTGGAGTTAGAACAGGCACTAATTAACGAAAGTTCTGCATTAAAATTTGCTCAAAAGGCACCTCACGACGTTGCAGAATCTAGACGATCATGGGAAGAGAAGCGCGCTCCTGAATTTACAGGATTGTAAAATTTAACCCACCAAGCACTAGTCGTTGAACTGCATAATTTATTGACTAGTCAGGCCATATTGCATTTCGTATAACTGGGTGTAGATTCCGCCCTGAGCGATCAAGTCTTCGTGACTACCATTCTCAACTAGTTCTCCCTGATGAAACACTAGGATTCGGTCAACATGTCTAATTGTGTTCAAGCGATGGGCAATAATTATCGACGTTCGTCCTTCCATAACCGTAGCGAGGCCTGCCTGAATGATTGCTTCGGTTTCCGGATCAATGCTTGCGGTTGCTTCGTCCATCACGAGAACAATTTGAGGATTAAAAGCAGCGACTCTGGCGAGTGAGATAAGCTGCTTTTGTCCAGTGGAGAAATTCGCGCCTCGTTCTGAAACTTGCGTGTTGTATCCTGCGGGCAGCGTGTTGATAAAAGTGTCCGCCCCTACGGCTTTAGCCGCTGCGTTAACAATATCTAAGGAAATCATCGAATCGCGCATTCTGATATTTTCAGTAATTGTATCCGTGAAGACCCACGGATCCTGAAGCATAATTCCTGTATTACGCCTTAGCCATGTCTGAGGCATTGACTTGATGGGCACGTCATCAATTAAAATCTCGCCACGTTCAATATCATAAAATCTTGAGAATAAAGCCATTGTGGTTGACTTTCCTGCTCCAGTTGCGCCAACGATAGCGATTTTTTCGCCTGGGTTTATTGTGAAAGACACATCTCTTAATACCCAATTATCGTGGTTGTAGGCGAACCAAACATTTTTGAATTGTATTTTTCCGTTGATGGTTTCAAGTGGTTTTGCAGTCTTTGCGTCGACTATCTCTTGTGGTGTGTCCAAAATCGCAAAGATTTTTTCTGCCGACGCGAGGGCTCCCTGTATCATGGTGTATCGCTCAGTGAGATCTCGAACTGGCCAAAAAAATCGATTCATATATCCAAGAAATTGAACTAAAATACCGAGAGTTATGGCACCTCGAATGATTTCGCCCCCGCCATACCAGATTATTGATGCTGTTGTGATCGCCGTAAAAATAATGACTACTGGTTCGAAAGCAGCAAACCAGAAGAGTACACGCATATTTGAATCTAGAGCACCTTGGTTGCGCTCATCGAATAGCTGCAAATTTTTCTTTTGCCGATTAAATAATTGAATTACGGACACCCCCGTAATTATTTCGTTTAGGTAAGCCCCAATGCGTGCCATCCAAATCCTCTGATCGCGAAAAGCTTCACGCTGAGCTTGGGCAAATCTACGAATGATCAAAATCAGCGGGATGAGGAACAGGGTGAGTACCGCGGCTAATTGCCAGTAGATGATGTACATTGCTGCGACCATAGCGCTGGCAACTAAAAGATTTGAGAGTATCTGCACGACTCCCTGCGAAACTACCATTTCAATCTGTTGAATATCACCGGTCAATCTAGTCACAAGTCTTCCCACGGGATTCTTGTCAAAGAAGGAAGCTGACATGTATTCAATGTGTCGGAATAACTCCAATCGCATGCGAAGGATTATCTTCTGGCCAATCCACATCATGACCCAAGTCTGACTATATCGAAGAACAAATATTCCGGCGAGTATCAGGAGGAATTGAATGACTAATGTATTGAACCCCGTTAAATCATCTGTCATTACGTGACTATCAATTGCACGTTGAACGAGCAGCCATGGAAGTACTTCAAGGATTGCTAATGCGACTGTGGACAAAACTGACAGAAATAGCCACAGCTTATAGGGCTTCATATACCCCCAGAATCTGGTTACGATAGCTCGGTCAAAACTGACGGTTAACTGCTCATCTTCGTAGAAACTCATCTGGTCTCCGATCCGTCAATTGTCGTGTCTAACTTTAATTGATCAAGATCGACACCAAGGGCTTCGACAGCTAACTGTTCTTTGTAGAGCTGAGCGTAGGGCCCGTTTGCTTTGACTAATTCATTGTGGGGACCCAACTCAACAATTGTCCCATTCCGCAGCATGACTATAACGTCGGCGGTTCTGAGCGTGGACGTCCGATGGGCTATGAGTAAGGTAGTTCTGCCATTCATATAGGTTTTAAGCTCGGCAAGAATCTCCTCTTCAGTATTTGTGTCGACATGTGAGAGAGAATCATCCAGCACTAGAATCGGTGCATTTTTCAAGACGGTGCGGGCTAAGGCTGCTCTTTGTTTTTGTCCGCCCGATAGCGATGCGCCACGCTCACCAATCAGTGTCTCCAATTTGTTATCTAGCTGCTCTAAATCTTTTGAAAGTCGGGATACGTTTAATGCTGTCGAGATATTTTCGGGCGTGGGATCACTTTGTCCATATTCTAGATTGTTTATAAGGCTGTCTGAAAAGAGGTATGCCTCTTGCGGTACAAATCCAATCATTTCTCTAAGTACGTTTAGCTTGTATTTTCGAACATCGATGCCGTCGATTTCGACGACTCCCCCTGTTACATCAGTCATTCTTGGTAGGAGATTAACAAGAGTCGTCTTACCAGATCCAGTTTTCCCGGCAATTGCCACGGTCTGGCCCAAAGGAATTTCTAAATTAATCTTGTCTAACACGACTGCTTCATCGAACACTACTGAGACATCTCTGAATTTTATATTGCCCGTCGGGTTATGATTTTCTAGACTGGTATCTCCGTTTTCAATTGAGGGAGGTTGTCGGAATAGTTCAGTAATTCGCTTATTTGCTACCAGCCCGAGCTGCATAATACTTATCACCCAGCCAATCATCATTAGGTCCCAAGAGATTATTCCTAGTACTAGGATGAATCGAACTAATTGGGCTGAGGTAAGTTCTCCATTGATGACCGCAGGAGTTCCAAAAAAGAGCGCGATTAAAGTTGTCCCCATGCCAAGCACAACGAATACAGGCCAAAGAGCAGCTTGGTACGCAGCTAGACTCATAGCTCGTTTTCTCATTTCTTCATTTTGAGATGCAAATGCACTGATTTCGGACTCTTCACGGGCGTATGCTTTGACTGCTCTGACTCCTGACATTGATTCCTGTGCAGCATCAGTGAGAATAGATAATTGTTCCTGTACCGCGTTAAACCGATGTTCGACACGAACTTCGAAGAACGCGATTACCAGTCCTATTAAGGGAAGGTAGGCAAGCGAAAAGAATGCTAATCGAACGTTCATTGTGAGCAGTACAAGAAAACCAACAATAAGCACAATGATCAGTCGGCCCATGGCTGATGCTATTGGGCCGATCATATCTCTGATAGCCTGAAGATCATTCATAGCTCGAGACATTAAGTCCCCCGTGCGGGTTTTGAGGAAAAAAGATTGATCGAGGTTTAAGAAATGCTTTGTTAGGTCAGCCCTGAGGTAATATTCAATTTCTCTTGATGCGGTTGATCCGAACCACCGACCGCTCCAGCCAAATACTGATTGAATGAGGCCAGCAACAATTACGAGCGATGCGAGTTGTCCCAGTGCAGATATGGATCGTCCTTCACTTATATAGCTGATGGCTCTTTCAACTAAATAGGTTGTTACGAGTAAAGATATGACAGCCGCTATTAGTGTGGCGATCAGCGAAACTAGATAATAGTGTTTGTATTGCCATAAATACTTCGCTAGCGGATTTCGCTCTAAGAAATTTCCTGTGGCCGTCACAGACTGTTCATAGTCTGGTGACGCTACTGTTGGCATTTTCAAGATATATAATCCTCGAAGCTAGACTTTCTTCGTTACACGAGGTGCTTGTATAACCTTAGCAGTCTAGATTGGGTTTAGATGGAGTTCCACTGGTACGGAGTTTTTTTTGAAAAGTAAAGATTTCATTGATCTAACATTGAATCGTTTGCACACCACAGATCGAACATTTATTGATTCATTGAATGCTAGCCAAGATTCGCAAGTAGACTCAATCTACCTAAATGATTCACACTGGTGGCAGAATGCATCGTTTGCACTCCCTTGCTTGATTGCAGTTATTTCCACAGTAGTTGGTTTGATTTTTAGAATTAATGAGGCATGGGGCTTTGGGCTCTTTGCGTTTGGCGTGACGCTATTTATGCTTCCAATTGTTTTGATTACATGGCGAAACACGGCCACTTCAATAATATTGACCGACAAACTGATATTTTCGCTGCATCGTGGCAAAATACTGCACTCATTAGAGTGGGTTGATTTGACGAGCATTGAGCAGATTGAATATTTGGGCACAAGTCGTTTCAAATTGAAGCATGGCTTTGAGGGTGAATTCTTGACAATTGATAATGATGTTGAAAATTCAAGCGAATTGGTTGATCGATCTTTTGAATTATCTGGTCTACCACGACAACAAACTTCAGCCTAATTCTTGATTTCACCCCTAACCTGAATAGGTCCAACCTGTGTATGTCGATGTCAACGGTTCTCCAGATTGCTGAACTTCCCCATATAAAACGGAGCCAATTGCGAGTACATGATCTCCAGCATCTATAAATTCCTTAACCTCGCACTCAAGAAATGCCAAGGCATCCTCTAATATCGGGCAAGCGATAGCATGCTCTCCTATTCGATATTCGATACCGTCTAGTTTGTTCTTTGGTATAAAATCGTTCTGATCTCGTCGCCCTTTTATCTTCGCTGTATTGGCTGGTTGCACAAATTGAGCAGCAAGCGCCATGCCGTTATTCTCTTGATTAAGTAGATTTGCCGTGAAAAAACGATGCTTTCGAATACGTGAAAGTGAAGATGAATCTTTCTCAAAGGAGACCAATAGTAGTCTTGGTTTAAAAGAAATTTGCATAACCCAGTCGGCGATCATCGCATTAGGCATTTGTCCATCGGAACTGCCTATAACGTAAACCCCATAGGGCAACTCATCGAGAGCCTCACGGATATCGTCATCAGGCTCTCGCATTTTCTTCAAATCTTGACTTGAGTTCATGCTGTCAAACCTTCTCTTTAATCAATTCACACTGTCTTAAGAGTAATCTGACATACTGTTGAGTGCCGGTCAGAAAGGTGCTCGATGCAGCTAAATGTTATTGATCAATCTCCAATTCGTGAAGGCGGGACCGCCAGCGAAGCGATCCACGAAAGTGTAAAACTTGCCCAGGCAACTGAAAAATTAGGCTATAAACGTTACTGGGTTGCAGAACATCATGCTTCGCAAGGATTAGCTTGTTCGGCTCCTGAGATACTGATATCAGCAATTGCAGGGTCAACCCAGAGCATTCGAGTTGGTTCGGGTGGAGTAATGTTGTTGCATTATTCCCCAATGAAAGTGGCAGAACAATTTCAAACATTACAAATTCTATACCAAAACAGAATTGATTTAGGCCTAGGTCGAGCTATTGGTGGCCACCAGAAAGTTGCCTCACGCCTGTCGTTTGATCGTGAGATTATTCCACTTGACGCGTACGAAGCGATGATTTGTGAATTACTTGACTACTTTAGCGAAAAAAAGCTATATTCCGATCCTGCGAATGAAATAATGGTACAACCAATTCCGGACAATTTTCCTACAATATGGATATTAGGCTCATCAGATGAGAGCGCTTTTATTGCCGCAAAATACGGTCTTCCTTTCTGTTTTGCTGAATTTCTTAATCCATTGTCAGGAGAAGAAATTCTTAAAATATATAGAGATAATTTTCGAGGTTCTGTGTTTACTGCCGAACCACAAGCTGCTGTGGCACTGTCAGCGCTCTGTGCAAACTCACAAACGTTAGCAGAAAATATTGCCTCGAGTCGCTATTGTTGGCAATTTCGTAGAGGAAAAATTCCTTCGATTGAAGAGGCTGGAAAATTTCAATACTCTGACGCTGAGATTGACTACGTTAATTATCTAAAGACCGTGGATGTTCTGGGATCGGCTACCGATGTTGGTCGGAAACTCAGGGCCCGTGCAGAGCGATATGTAGTTGATGAGTTTTTCTTATTAACTACTACATATGATTTTTCTGATCGGCTCCGCTCTTATGAATTGATTGCAGAGGAATTTCAATTGTCGGATGAAAAACTAGATACTAGGTGAAGAAACTGAAATAAACTGATAAACTAACTTTAATTACTTAGGTAATAATTGCGGGGGGGTAATTATGAGTGGTAAGAATATTGATACTGACCATGAACATAGATTTGTACTTCCACCACCTGGTGGCGAGCAGACTACTGGACAGTGCAGCTGTGGAATGAAGAGAGAATTTTCTAACATCACAGAAACTAGTTGGGCTCTTCGTCCGAGTGCAACAAGTAGTGCTAAAAAATAAGTAACTAGTTTAATTTCACTGCTGGTAAATTCCTTCAGAATTCCCTTCAATGAAGTTTATTATGTGATCCACTGAATCACGATTGAGGTAATCAAGGCCTTCAGGTGTTGCATCTGCAGCGTGTGGTGTGAGTACGACGTTATCAAAATTCATTAACGGATGATCTAATTGAAGAGGTTCGGTTTCAAAAACATCAAGGCCGGCTCCATAGAGTTGTTTGTTATTCAACGCGTTGACTAGTGCGCTAGTATCGATAACCCCTCCACGTGATCCATTAATTAATATTGCGCCAGGTTTCATTAAGTCAAACTCTCTTTTTCCTATTAAGTATTTCGTTTCATTGGATAGGGCTGTATGAAGTGAGATGACATCAGATTTTGCGAGTAATTCATCAAACTTTAGGAATGACACGCCTGCGGGGAGGTTTCTATTCTTTTGAGGATTAAACGTCCAACTGATAATATTCATACCAAAGGCTTTGGCAAATTTTGCCATTTCAATTCCTGTATTCCCCA